>OLZT01000046.1_pt1 | contig 64746 bp, 54 predicted proteins | sample 1644501 | NCBI WGS metagenome assembly OLZT01 (sample SAMEA103958140, study PRJEB25191) | human gut metagenome | biome: human-associated habitat [ENVO:00009003]; feature: intestine environment [ENVO:2100002]; material: feces | place: Germany | collected 2013/2015 | reverse complement strand
CCCCCGCTGCTTTGGGCAGCGGGGGTTTTCGTGCTTGCATGAGACCGTGTCCGGGGGTATAATGGATGCAAAAGGGGGCGGATGCCATGTGGCGGGAGTCGGAATCAGAGGTCGTGCGGCTGGAAAAGGTATTGGCCCACAATGATTTGACCGGGCAGGCCTTGCTGGAAAAATTCCGGGGAGCCTCCCGGGAGAGTGTGCGTCTTGCGGCTGCCCTGCGGGGCTATTTCACCTCTGGGAGCGCGACAGAGGACCAGCGGGAGCTTTACGGCAGCTATCTGCGCAGCCGGGTTCGCCCCACTGTGGCGGCACTGATGGAAGAAAACCGGGTGACGGAATTGGAGCGCTTCGAAAAGGAAGCACCTTTTCCACAGGCTCTTGTGGATGAATTCCTGGCGGAGGCCATGGAAATGGACCGCCCGGAGATCACCGTCTGGCTGCTGCAATGCAAAAAGGAACGCTTCGGCTTCCGGGACCGGGACTTTTCCTGGTAGGAGGAACCATGGAATCCTTAAATGAAAAAATTCTCACAGCCTGCCGCACGGAGCTGTGCGGCCTGTACCCCGGCCTGAACGGTGCCTTCGCCCTTCTGCCCCAAAAAGACGGCAGAATCCTGGGAACGGACGGGAGGACGCTTTTCGTCCCGCCGGAATTGCCCCAGATGTACGCCGAGAATCCGGCAAAGGTTCGGCGGGGCTATTTGCATATGCTGCTGCACTGCCTGTTCCTGCACATCCGACTGCCGGACAGGGTAGACCCGGAAGCTTGGGGCCTTGCCTGTGATCTGTGGACGGAAGCCTTTATTGAAAAACTGGAGCAGCCCCGGCTGCACACGGAAAATCCGGCCAGGGATCGGGTGCTGCCCAAAATCAGCGGCACGCCCTGGCAGATTCTGGACAGGCTCCCGGAATTTGACCGGGCAGAGCTGCGGAAGGCTGCGGCCTTTGACGACCACAGCCTGTGGAAACCGGATCTTCCGGAGGACCTTGCAAGAAAATGGGAGGGCCTGTCCGGCGGGGGAGATGCCCTGGGGCAAGGTGCCCGGGGCTGCAGCAGCGGCGAGGGAGAGGAAAAATTAGGAGATTTGCAAGACCCGCTTTTTGACTTCCGCCGGTACCTGCGCCGGTTTACCGTGCCAAGGGAGGAGCTGGAAACCGATGAGGACAGCTTTGACTACGGGTTTTACACTCTGGGAATGGAGCGCTATGGCAATATGCCCCTGCTGGAGCCTCTGGAATACAAGGAGGTTCGCCGCCTGGATGCCTTTGCCATCGCCATTGACACCTCAGCCTCCTGCGATGCGGTTTTGGTTCGCCGCTTTTTGGAGGAGGTTTATGGCATTCTCAGCACCCAGGAGAACTTCTTTCGGAAGATGAAGGTGGTTTTCTTCCAGTGCGACTGCTGCTTACAGGACAAGGCAGTCATTACAAACCGGGAGCAGTGGCTTTCCTATGGAAGAAATATAAAAATCAAGGGCAGGGGCGGCACAGATTTCACGCCGGTGTTCCGGGAGATTGAGGCCATGCGCGCCCGGGGTGAGCTGTCCAGGCCCAGAGCGCTGCTCTATTTTACGGACGGGGACGGCTACTATCCCCATAAGCCGGACTACGAGACGGTCTTTGTCCTGGCAGGACCCCAGAAGCACCCGGAACTGGTGCCCAAATGGGCAAAGACGCTGGTATTGGAATGAGGAGAGAATGATGAACATCCAGCAGGCAAAGGAAGAGATCCGCAATACCTTGCGGGCGTATCTGCAAAAGGACGGGGAGGGAAAGTATTGCTTCCCAACGGTCCGGCAGCGGCCGCTGCTGCTCATGGGGCCTCCCGGCGTGGGAAAGACCGCCATTGTGGAGCAGGTGGCCCGGGAGGAGCAGGTTCCCCTGGTGGCCTACACCATGACGCACCACACCCGCCAGAGCGCCGTGGGCCTGCCGAAAATCGCAGAGCGGGACTACTGCGGGCGGCATTTTTCCGTGACGGAATACACCATGAGCGAGATCATCGGCGCCGTGTACGAGGCCATGGACCGGACGGGAAAGCGGGAGGGCATCCTCTTTTTGGATGAGATCAACTGCGTCTCCGAGACCTTGGCCCCGACTATGCTGCAATTTCTGCAAAACAAAACCTTCGGCAACCATGCCCTGCCGGAGGGCTGGCTTATTGTGGCGGCAGGCAATCCGCCGGAGTACAATAAATCCGTCCGGGATTTTGACATTGTGACCTTGGACCGCATCCGCAATATCCCTGTGGAGGCCTCGCAGCAGGCCTTCCTGACCTACGGTGCAGAGGCGGGCCTTCACGGTGCGATTCTCTCCTATCTGGCGCTGAAGCCGGAAAAATTCTACCATGTGAGCCGGGACGAGAATGCGCTGCACTATGTGACGGCACGGGGCTGGGAGGACCTGTCCCGGCTGCTGCAGAGCTATGAGAGCCTGGGCATTCCCGTGGAGGAAGCCCTTGTGGGGGAATTTTTGAATCTGGAAGAGACCAGCCGGGACTTCTATGACTACTACCGTCTGTATGGAAGCTACGGCAGGGACTATGGGGTCCGGGAAATCCTGGCAGGGGAGGCGGATACGGCCTTTCTGGCCGATAGAAAGGCTATGGCTCAGGCAGGGGACTTTACGGAGCGGTTCGCTCTGGTGAATCTGATCCTGGAGCAGCTGCGGCGCTATGCGGCTGCCTATGGCCGGGAGGATGCCCTGGATGTTGCCCTGCATGAGACCATGCAGGCCTTCTTCCGGCAGAATGGGTCCCTGGAGGATTTTTTGGCTGCTCGCCGGAACGCATTGCAGACCAAGCGGCAGTTCCGCCTGGAAAGCGCGGACAGCCTTACTGCCGCAGAGGGCATCCTGCGGAAAATAGAGCAGTGGGGGCTGGAGGCAAAGCAGGCCAGGTGCGGCGACGGGGCGGCGCTGGAACGCTTCCTCAAGGCCCGCTTCGACGGTCAGCTGGAAAGCCGCCAGGGAAAAATTCGACAGATGACGGCGGCTTTGGACCGGGCAATTCCATTTTTGACGGACTGCTTTGGAGACGGTCAGGAGCTGACGCTTCTGATCACAGGCATTACCGGCAGCAAGGGAATGATGGCCTTTATTGCCCGCCATGGCAGCGACAGCTATCTGGCCCTGTGCGGCCGACTGCAATGCCAGAAGAATGAGGCGCAGCTGCAGGAGCTGTGCCGCCGGGCAGTGGAGAAAAAGTAACGGTAGCTTTTTCCACCGGAGAATGGTATACTGTAAAAAATGCGCGGCTGCGCTTTTTCGGGAGGAACGCCGTTGAAACAGAATTTTTGCCATAAGGTCGATCAGAAAATCATTCCCGTCTGTTCCATTCTGGGAGTGGATATTGCGGCCATAGATATGGATTGGCTGCTTGCCTTTACCAAGGCTCACGTGAAGGAACTGTCCGGGGACTATATCTGCGTGTCCAACGTCCATACCACCGTCACCGCCTGGAAGGATGAGGCCTACCGGGCGGTCCAGAACGGCGGCATCCTGGCCATTCCGGACGGCGGCCCTCTGTCCAGCACCGGAAGAAAGCGGGGCTTTGCAAAGATGCAGCGGGTGACAGGGCCGGACTATATGCTGAAAACCATCGCCCTGGGGCTTCCTCAGGGCTGGCGGCATTATTTTTACGGCAGCACCCTGGAGACTCTGGAAAAAATGGAGAAGGCCCTTCGGGAGGAATATCCGGATATTCAGATTGCCGGGATGTACAGTCCGCCTTTCCGCGCATTGAGCGCGGAAGAGGATGGCTCCATTGTGGAAAAAATCAACGAGGCCGCCCCGGATTTCGTCTGGGTTGGCCTGGGGGCGCCTAAGCAGGAAATCTGGATGCACGACCACCAGGGGCGTGTGCAAGGCCTGATGGTGGGCGTGGGTGCTGCCTTTGATTACACGGCGGGCAACATCAGCCGGGCTCCCCAGTGGATGCAGAAGCACAATCTGGAGTGGCTATATCGGCTGATGCAGGACCCCAAGCGGCTGTTCAAGCGCTATTTTGTTACCAACACCACTTACATTTTTGAGGCCAACCTGCGAGGAAAGTAAATGAAGATCCTGATCGTACACAACCGCTATCAGATTCCCGGTGGGGAAGACCAGGTGGCTGCCCAGGAGGCGGAGCTGCTGCGTGCCCATGGCCATCAGGTGTTTACCTACAGCCGGGATAATGGGGAGCTGAAAACCTTTTCCCTTTGGCAAAAACTTGCGCTGCCCTTTTGGACCCTTTACAATCCCAAAACCTATCGGGATATCCGCCGCCTGGTGCGGGAGAACAAGATCGATGTGGTCCATGTTCACAATACGCTGATGCTGGTATCTCCTGCCGTATACTATGGAGCCCTGTGCGGCGGTGCCGCCGTGGTGCAGACCATTCACAATTTTCGCCTGCTCTGCCCGGGGGCTACCTTTTACCGGGATGATCAGGTCTGCGAGGACTGCCTGAAAAAGGGGCTCTCCTGTGCGCTGAAGCACAAATGCTATCGCGGAAGCTTTTCCCAAACCCTCTGCTGCGTGCTGTCTATGAAGCTCCACCGGGCCACGGGGATCTATAAAAAGCTCACCTATATCTGTCTGACGGAATTCAATAAGAAGAAGCTGCTGCGGCTGAATGGCCTGAAACCGGAGCAGATTTTTGTGAAGCCCAATGCGGTTTCTGTGCCGGAGGCTTTGGTGCCGGGATTGGAGCGGCAGGATCGGGTGCTCTTTGCCTCCCGCCTGGAGGACCTGAAGGGAATCCGGGTGCTGCTGGAGGCCTGGCGGCTGCTGGGGAACCGGGGGCCGGAGCTCCTGCTTTGCGGCGACGGGCCATTGGAGGACTGGTGCCGCGGCTTTGTGGAGGACAACAAGCTGCACAATGTCCGCCTGTTGGGAAGACTGCCCAACGACCGTGTCCGCAGCTTGATGGCCACCAGCCGGGCTCTGATTCTGCCGACCCAGTGCTATGAGGGATTCCCTCTGTGCATTGCAGAGGCCTATTCCGTGGGAACTCCGGTGCTGGTGTCCAAGCTGGGCAATGGAGGCAGCCTGGTCCGCAGCGGGGTGACGGGCCTGAAGTTTGACCAGCAGTCGCCCCAGAGCATTGCAAAAACCGTGAAGAAGTTTATGAACACCGAAGATGTGGACTGGCAGGCCAATACCAATGCATTTTATCGGGAAAATCTGACACCGGAGATGAATTATACCCGGCTGATGGAGGTCTACAGAGCCGCAAAGGAGAGCGTATGAAGCATATTTTGATTATCAGCAATATTCCCGCTCCCTATCGCAGCGGGCAGTTTGCCTGCCTGCGCAGCCGCTTTCCGGAGTGGAAGGTGTCTGTGCTCTATACGGGAAAAATCGAGGCTGACCGGGTCTGGGAAACCGACGAATCGGAAGGGGATACCTACTTTCTGCAATCGAAGGTCCTCAGTGTCAAAGGCGGTGAAGTGGGCGGCACGGCCACCCGCTTTGTCCACCTGCCCAAAGGACTTCTCAAAATGCTGGATACTCTGAAGCCGGATGTGGTCATTGCGGGAGAATACAATCTCTCCGCCGTTCAGGCTCTTTTCTGGGCCAAGGCCCATCAAATTCCTTTCGTGAACATGACTGATGGAACGCTGCATTCCGAGAGCTATATCGGCTTTGTGCAGAAGCTGACCCGTCGGCTGATCATCGGCGGGGCGGACAGCTTCTTAGCCAGCGGCAGCCGGGCCAAGGAAAAATTGCTGCACTGGGGCGCAGAGGAGGAACGCATCGCCATTGCCTACCTGACGGTGGATACAACCCCTTTTCAGAAGCTTGTGCGGCAGCCGGAGAACGGAAGAATTTTGTATGTGGGCCGTATTTCCCGGGAAAAGGGGCTGGACCTGCTGGTGCAGGCCCTGGCAAAAATGAAGGTTCCCTGTGCCCTGCGTGTGGCGGGCAACGATGTGGGGGGCGAGCAGGCGGCCATTCAGTCCTTGGCGGAGAGTCTGGGTGTGGCGGATCGGATCCAATGGCTGGGCTACCAGCAGGGCGGGGCGCTTTGGGCGGAGTATAGCCGGGCTGCCGTGCTGGCAGTGCCCTCCCGGTCCGATTGCTTCGGGCTGATTCTGGTGGAGGCGGCCTGTGCGGGGCTTCCTGTGGCGGCATCCTGCTATGCCGATGGGGCCTACGATGTGATCACCTCCGGCACCAATGGCCGCATTGCGGACCCCGAGGACCCGGAAGCCTTTGCCGCCTGCCTGGATGGCATGCTCTTGAGGCCATTGCCTGCGGAAAAGCTGCGCAGACAGACTGCCGAAAAATTCAGCTTTTCCGCCGGGGCGGATGGCTATGCCCAGGCGGTGGAGATTGCGGAAGGAGCGGTGAAGCATGGCTGATATCCCGATTGTCGTGGTTGCCTACAACCGAATCGAGTCCTTAAAGCGCATTTTGGGCTCTCTTTTGCAGGCGGAGTACCCTGATCAGGGGACAGAACTTATCATCAGCATTGACCGTGGGGATAACGCGGATGTATTGGACTATGCCAATGCCTTTTCCTGGCCCTTTGGAGAAAAGCAGGTTATCTATCAGGAAGAGAATCTGGGCTTGAAGCGTCATATTCTCAAATGCGGCGGCCTGACTCGGGCCCATGACGGGATCATCCTGCTGGAGGACGATCTCTATGTCAGCCCGGACTTTTACCGCTATGCCCTGGAGTGTTATGATTTTGTGGCAGACAAGCCGGAGATCGCCGGGGTGGCCCTGTATAACCACCGGCTGAGCCAGTTGACGGAGAAGGCGTTCGAGCCGCTTGAAGACGGGTTTGACAACTGGTACTACCGGTATGCCTGCTCCTGGGGGCAGATGTGGACGAGAAAGCAGTGGGCGGCCTTTTCAGCATGGCTGGAGGAAAACATGGACTATGACTTTGCCGCCAGCAAAAAGATTCCTGCCCATGTGAAGGACTGGGGTAAGAATTCCTGGCTCAAGTACCACATTGCCTATACGGTGGAGAACAATCTGTTTTTCCTCTATCCCAGAGTGGCGAGAACCACCTGCTTTTCCGATGCGGGGGTGAATTTCTCCTATAAAATGAACTGGTTCCAGGTGCCGTTGATGCAATCAGACAGGCCTCGGCCCCTGTGCCTTTCCACGCTCCGGCAGTCCCAGGCGGTTTATGATGCCTGGATGGAAAATCTGTGGCTGCGGTGTGCTCTGGACCGGGAGGATCTGTGTGTGGACCTGTATGGGGCCAAGGAGGACTGGGAGGGAAAACGGTATCTTCTCACCAGCGCCTATGTGGAAAACGCTAAGGTTTTGCAAAGCTGGGGCAGGGAAATGCGCCCTCAGGAGTGGAATGTGCTGGAGAACATCCCCGGCGACCGGATCCGGCTCTATGCGCTGACGGAAAATTCCTGCAAGCAGCCCCTCTCCCGAAAACAGCGGGAGGAGGATGCAGAGTATTTCATCCGGGGAATCAGCTACCCTTATAAGAAGACAATTTTTGCCATGTTTATTCAGGAATCCGTCTCAAAGCTTCGAAAAAAGCTGCATTTTGCATAAAAATAAGGGCACATCGAACGCGGTGTGCCCTTGACGTTTTTCGGGGGAAAAGCTATAATAGCTGTAATAAACGGGAACAGGGGGGATTTGTGATGAAACAAACACAATGGTATAAGGATACGGTTTTTTACCAGATCTGGCCTAGGAGCTTCTGCGACGGAAACGGGGACGGCATGGGCGACCTGTACGGGGTGCTGCAAAAGCTGGACTATATCAAGAGCCTGGGCTGCGACGGTATCTGGTTTTCACCGCTGTACCCTTCTCCCGGTGCGGACTGCGGCTATGATATCTCCGACTATATGGATATTGATAAGCAGTTCGGCGGCATGGAGGCCTTCAAGGCAGTCCTGGAGGGGGCCCACAGCCGGGGCATGAAGGTCATCATGGACCTGGTGGTGAATCACACCAGCGATGAGCACGAGTGGTTCCAGAAGAGCCGCCGCCGCATTGAACCCTATACGGATTACTATATCTGGCGGCCCGCCAGGAAAAACGGCAAACTCCCCAATAACTGGGATTCCCACTTTGAGGGCAAGGCCTGGACCTATGACGAGGTGCGCAAGGAATACTATATGCACCTGTTTGCCGTGAAGCAGCCGGACCTGAATATGGATAACCCGCTGGTCCGGGAAGAGGTCAAGAAGATCATGCGCTTCTGGCTGGATATGGGGGTGGACGGCTTCCGGGAGGATGTCATCACCTTTATCTCCAAGAAAAAGGGCCTGCCCAATGACCATCTGCTGCCGGTGTACAAGGGCATTTTTATGTATAACCACGGCCCTCGAATTCATGAATTCCTCACGGAATTCCAGGAGGATGTGCTGTTGAACTACGACTGCATGACTCTGGCCGAAGCCCCCATGGTCACGCCGAAGATCGCCCTGAAATACATCCGGGAGGGCAAGGGGCAGGAGTTCAGCATGATGATCCAGAACGAGACTATGTGTGCCGACTGCTTTTTCCAGGATTTCTTCCCCACGAAGTTCTCTCTGAAAAAGCTGAAAAAGGCCTTCCGGAACTGGCAGGACAAGCTGGACGGCAAGGGCTGGAATATGCTCTTCCTGGAAAACCATGACCATCCCAGGATCATCTCCCGCTATGGCAACTCTAATTATCGGGAAGCCAGCGGCAAAATGCTGGCGGCTATGTATCTGTTCCAGAAGGGAACGCCTTTTATCTACCAGGGCCAGGAAATCGGCATGGTGAACTGGCACCCTGAAAATGCCGAGATGTATGAGGATGTGGCTACCCGCTATTACTATTCTCACCACAATCTGAAGGCCAGCCCCCGGGCCAGGCTCCACAAGCTCTGGCGCTGCTCCCGGGATTCTGCCCGGACTCTGATGCAGTGGAGCGACGGACCCAATGCAGGCTTCACCACCGGGGAGCCCTGGTTCTATGCCAACGACAATTATAAGCAAATCAATGTGGCCCGGCAGGATGGGGACCGGGATTCTGTCCTCAATTTCTATCGGCTGGCCATCGGCCTGCGCAAGCGCCTGTCCTGCGTCCGCTGGGGCAAATACCGGGAGTTCTGCAAGGGTTCCAAGTGGCTCTACCAGTACTCCATGCAGGACGACCGGCAGAAAATATTGGTCATCTGCTCCTTTAGCGACAAGAACCGGAAGTATAAAGCGCCGGACGGCTTCTATCTGGACCGGGGTAAGCTTATCCTTTGCAACTACCCCAATGGCGAGCCGGATGTGCTGCGGCCCTATGAGACCCGGGTCTACCTGTGGTGAGGGGCATGCCCACGCTGGAAAAACAAAAAACCGCGCTGTGACGACAAAATGCTTGACAATTCGGTTCCCCGGTGCTATAATCCCGTCCATAGGAGAAACGCACAGATGAGGAGAAAGCGCTTTGTGTGCCCAATGCAGAGAGTTGGCGGATGGTGCGAGCCAATGCAGGCGGAAGCGTATACTGGCCTCGGAGCGGCCTTGCTGAAAGAAAAGTAGGCAGGACGGGGGATGCCCGTTACAGTGTCACGCGGTTGTTGGATCGCGGTGAGGGGCCTGATTTTCAGGCAAGAAGAGTGGTACCGCAAGGCTTTTACGCCCTGTCTCTTTCGATGGAGAGAGACAGGGCGTTTTTTTATGTCCGGTTTCCATACCCGTTCCGTTCACGAAATCCAAATTTTGACGAAAGAAAAAGGATGCGAGCAAAAGATGGACGTAACAAAGTATTCGGTAGGCTATTATCCCGCCCCCGGGGAGCACTTCAAGTGGGTGCATAAGGACCATATTGAGAAAGCGCCCCAGTGGTGCAGCGTGGATCTGCGGGACGGAAACCAGAGCTTGGTGATCCCCATGAGCCTGGAGGAGAAGCTGGAATTTTACAAAATGCTTCTGAAAATCGGCTTTAAGGAAATAGAGGTGGGGTTCCCGGCGGCCTCAGAGACGGAGTATACCTTCCTGCGGACCCTGATCGAGCAGAATATGATCCCTCAGGATGTGACGGTTCAGGTTCTGACGCAGTGCCGGGAGCACATCATCCGCAAGACCTTTGAAGCCTGCAAGGGAGCCCCCAGCGCCATCATTCACTTCTACAATTCCACCTCCGTTGCCCAGCGGGAGCAGGTGTTCAAAAAGTCCAGGGAGGAGATCAAGCAGATCGCCGTGGACGGGGCAAAGCTGGTCAGGAAACTGGCCGCCGAGTACGAGGGCAACTTCCGCTTCGAGTATTCTCCCGAGAGCTTCACGGGCACGGAGCCGGAATACGCTTTGGAGGTCTGCAATGCTGTTTTGGATGTGCTGGAGCCCAGCGAAAGCAATAATGTTATCATCAATCTGCCGGTCACGGTGGAGATGAGTCTGCCCCATGTATACGCCAGCCAGGTAGAGTATATGTGTGAAAATCTCAAGTACCGGGAGCACGTCACCGTATCCCTGCACCCCCACAACGACCGGGGCACCGGCGTGGCGGATACGGAGCTGGGCTTGCTGGCCGGTGCGGACCGGGTGGAGGGAACCCTCTTTGGCAACGGTGAGCGGACCGGCAATGTGGATGTTGTGACCCTGGCGATGAACATGTATTCCCACGGCGTAGACCCCAAGCTGGACTTTGACAACCTGCCCGCTATTGTGGAAATCTACGAGCGCTGCACGCGGATGCACGTCTATGAGCGAACCCCCTACGCCGGGGCCCTAGTCTTCGCCGCTTTCTCCGGCTCCCATCAGGACGCCATCGCCAAGGGTATGAACTGGCGGCAGGAGAAGAACCTGCACCGGTGGACCGTGCCCTATATTCCCATCGACCCCAGGGATATCAGCCGCACTTACGATGCCGATGTCATCCGGGTCAACTCCCAGAGCGGCAAGGGTGGCATCAGCTATCTCTTGGAGCACGCCCATGGTTATGTGCTGCCCACCAGAATGCGGGAGCATTTTGGTTACCTCTGCAAGGACATCTCCGATCACGAGCACCGTGAGCTGAAAACCGACGATGTGCTGCGGGTGTTCACCCTGAGCTACCTGAACATCAACGCCCCTATTTCCGTGCGGAATGTGCGCTTTGAGCCCTTGGCCGGTGGGGCGGGCTGCGATGTGATCTTTTGCAAGGACGGCGTTGTTGCCCAGCTGCACCAGACCGGCAACGGCAGCCTGGATGCTTTCAGCAACGCCCTGAAGGACTATACCGGCGTGGATTACACCCTGAAGGTCTATACCGAGCACAGCCTGCAGCAGAAGAACTCCGGCTCCACCGCCGTGGCCTATGTGGGTATTGAGACAGTGGACGGAAAGATGCACTGGGGCGCGGGCGGCGACACGGACATCACCAAGGCCGGCATTCACGCGCTGCTCAGCGCCTTCAATAACTTCATTACGGAATAAGGAGAAACAAACCATGGCAATGACAATGACCCAAAAGATTCTGGCGGCCCATGCAGGCCTGCCGGAGGTGAGCGCCGGACAGCTGATCCAGGCCAAGCTGAACATTGTTCTGGGCAATGACATCACCACCCCTGTGGCGGTGAATGAATTCAAAAAAGCGGGCTTTGACGGGGTCTATGACAAGGACAAGGTGGTCATCGTCCTGGACCATTTTGTGCCAAATAAGGATATCAAGGCTGCCGAGCAGTCCAAGACCTGCCGGGAGTTCGCCTGCGAGCACTGCGTCAGCCATTTCTATGACGTGGGCAAGATGGGCATCGAGCATGCTTTGCTTCCGGAGCAGGGCATCGTCACCGCCGGAGACTGCATCATCGGCGCAGACAGCCACACCTGCACCTATGGTGCCCTGGGCGCCTTCTCCACCGGTGTTGGCAGCACGGATATGGCCGCCGGTATGGCCACGGGCCAGGCATGGTTTAAGGTCCCCTCGGCCATTCGCTTCTACCTGACGGGGGCATTGAAGCCCAACGTCAGCGGGAAGGACGTGATTCTGACCATCATCGGCAGGATTGGTGTGGACGGTGCCCTGTACAAGAGCATGGAGTTCACGGGACCTGGCGTGGCTTCTCTGACCATGGATGACCGGCTGTGCATCTGCAATATGGCCATTGAGGCCGGTGCGAAAAACGGCATTTTCCCGGTGGACGATCGCACACTGAAATATTTGAAGGGCAGAGCGGAGCGGGAGCCTGTGATTTATACCGCCGACGAGGATGCTCCCTATGAAAAAACCGTTGAAATTGACCTGTCCGCCATTGAGCCCACGGTGGCCTGCCCCCATCTGCCGGAAAACACCCACCCGGCTAGGGAGCTGGAGGACATTCAAATCGACCAGGTGGTCATCGGCTCCTGCACCAACGGACGCATGGAGGATATGGAGACGGCTTACCGCATTCTGAAGGGCAAGCAGGTTGCCAAGGGGGTGCGCTGCATCATCATTCCGGCCACCATGGCCATCTATCGGGAGTGCATCGTCCGGGGGTACACCACCGCCTTTATCGATGCAGGCGCGGTGGTCTCCACCCCCACCTGCGGCCCCTGCCTGGGCGGCTATATGGGCATCCTGGCCGAGGGCGAACGCTGTGTTGCCACTACCAACCGGAATTTTGTGGGGCGGATGGGCCATGTCAAGAGTGAAGTCTATCTGGCAAGCCCCGCAACCGCTGCCGCCAGTGCCCTGACCGGCCACATTACCTGCCCCAAGGAGGAAAACTGATATGCAGACCAAGGGAACCGTTTACAAATACCCGGACAATGTGGATACGGATGTGATCATCCCCGCCCGGTACTTAAATACCCCCGATGCCCAGGAGCTTGCCAAGCACTGCATGGAGGATATCGACCCGGAGTATGTCCGTAAGGTAAAGCCCGGAGATGTGATGGTGGCGGGCTGGAACTTCGGCTGCGGCTCTTCCCGGGAGCACGCCCCTCTGGTGATCAAGACCTGCGGTACCGGCTGCGTCATCGCCAAGAGCTTCGCCAGAATCTTCTATCGGAATGCCATCAACATCGGCCTGCCCATTCTGGAATGTGAGCAGGCGGCAGAGGAGATTCGGTCCGGGGACCGGGTTTTGGTGGACTTCGATACCGGTATTATTACCGATGAGACCACGGGCAAGCACTACCAGGCGGAGCCTTTCCCGGAATTTATCCAGAGGATCATTCGCGCCGGCGGCCTGCTGGCTTCCTTAAAGGAGGGATAAGCTGTGGAGAAAAACATTGCGCTGATTCGCGGCGACGGCATCGGCCCGGAGATCGTAGAGCAGGCTGTGCTGATTCTGAACCGGGTGGCGGAAATCTACGGCCACAGCTTCCGTTATACGGATGTGGACATGGGCGGCAACGCCATTGATAAGTGGGGTGAGCCGCTGCCTCAGGCTCAGCTGCAAAAGTGCCTGGATTCCGACAGCGTGCTTTTGGGCGCGGTGGGCGGCCCGAAGTGGAACGATGTTCCCGGCCCCATGCGGCCGGAAAAGGGGTTACTAAAGCTTCGGGCCGCTATGGAGGTCTACAGCAACAACCGCCCCGCCAAGATCTGGCCCCAGCTGGCGGGCGCTTCCCCTTTGAAACCGGAGATCGTGGAAAAGGGAATCGACTTTATGATCGTTCGGGAGCTCACCGGCGGCATTTACTTCGGCTCTCACGAGACAAAGCAGGAGAACGGGCAGACTGTTGCCACGGACATCCTGACCTACAGCGAGGCGGAGATCCGCCGCATCGGCCGCATCGGCTTTGAAACCGCCCGGAAGCGCAGAAAAAAGCTGTGTTCCGTGGAAAAGAGCAATGTGCTGGATTCCAGCCGCCTGTGGAAGAAGATCATGCACGAGCTGTCCGAGGAGTACCCGGATGTGACCCTGACGGATATGCTGGTGGACAACTGCGCCATGCAGATCGTCAAGGATCCCAGCCAGTTCGATGTGATCGTCGCGGAAAATATGTTCGGCGATATCCTGTCTGACGAGGCATCTATGATCACCGGCTCCATCGGCACCATTCCCTCCTCCAGCCTGGGCAGCACCACCCGGGGACTCTATGAGCCCATCCACGGCTCTGCCCCGGACATTGCGGGGAAGGACATCGCCAACCCCATCGGCACCATTCTGGCCGCTGCCATGCTGCTGCGCTACAGCTTCGACATGGCGAAGGAGGCAGATGCCATCGAGAAGGCCGTCTCCGATACCCTGGATGCGGGCTTCCGCACTGCCGACATCCTGCCGCCCCACGGTGCTTTCCAAAAAGTCGGCTGCAAGCAGATGGGCGCAGAGATCTGCGCTCGGATTCAATAGAATTTCAAAAAAATCACCCGGCTTCCGAAGAAGCCGGGTGAAAATTTTTGGGGGGAGATTTACTTCTGTGCGCGGCTGCCGAAGTTGACAACGGCGGTGTCGCCCTGCTCGTTGGCACCGAACTCATAGTCCTTGCCGGGCAGGATGGCGTTCATCAGGATGCCCACCAGAGCGGCCACAGCCAGGCCGGACAGACTGATGGTGACGGAGCCCACGGGGATGGCGATGGAACCGGCGTAGTTCACGCCTACGGCCAGACCCATGATCATGGCGGCAATCAGAACGTTGCGGCTCTTGGTGAAGTCCACCTGGTTTTCAACCACGTTCCGGACGCCCACGGCGGAGATCATGCCGTACAGCACCAGGCTGACGCCGCCCATGGTAGCGGCAGGCATGGCAACGATCAGTGCGGCAAACTTGGGGCAGAAGGACAGAACAATGGCGAACACGGCGGCCAGACGGATAACCTTGGGGTCGTACACCTTGCTCAGGGCCAGAACGCCGGTGTTTTCGCCATAGGTGGTGTTGGCGGGAGCGCCGAAGAGGGAAGCCAGAGTGGTGGCCAGGCCGTCACCCACCAGGGTGCGGTGCAGGCCGGGGTCTTCCACGAAGTTCTTGCCCACGGTGGAGGAGATGGCACAGATATCGCCCAAGTGCTCCATCATGGTTGCCAGGGAGATGGGCATGATGGTCACAATGGCGGTGACCAGCAGGCCGGTGTCCAGATTGCTGCCGAAGATGGACAGGGCGGTGCGGTTCCAGACAATGGGCAGGCCAATCCAGTCTGCTTCGCTGACCAGGGCCGCCAGATTTGCCCGGGAGGCGGGGTCAACGATCATGGAGAACACATAGGAGCCAACCACACCCAGCAGGATGGGGATGATCTTCACCATGCCCTTGCCCCAGATGTTGCAGCAGACAACGATCAGAATGGCAACCAAAGCTACCCACCAGTTGGCGGAGCAGTTGGTCACGGCGGAGCCGGAAAGGGTCAGGCCGATGCAGATGATGATGGGGCCCGTGACGATGGGGGGAAAGTAGCGCATGACCTTTTTGGCGCCGAACTGCTTGAAGAAGAAGGCCAGAACCAGGTATACGAGACCTGCGCAGGCCACACCGAAGCAGGCGTAGGGCAGGGTCTCGTTGCCGGTGCCAAGGGCGCGGATGGCATTGTAGCCGCCGATGAAGGCGAAGGAGGAGCCCAGGAAGGCGGGGACCTTCCGCCCGGTGACCAGGTGGAACAGCAGCGTGCCCAGGCCTGCAAACAGCAGGGCGTTGGCCACATCCAGGCCCGTCAGTGCGGGGACCAGGACCGTTGCGCCGAACATGGCGAACAGATGCTGTACGCCCAGCAGCAGGCACTTTGGGGTACCCAGGGTTCTGGCGTCGTATACTGCGTCAGTATTTTTTTCAGGTGCCATTTTTATTACATCCTTTCTCTCTTCACGAAAAGAGGGGGAAAAGACCGTTGCAAGGTGTTTGCAAGCTCTTTTCCCCCCTTTTGCGTTATATCTCGACAAGTATACTATCTGTCCCGGGAAATTGCAAGTTTTTTATGGCCGCTCTGCATCCAAAATGTGAACAGGATATGACGCCCCTTTTGTGGAAGTTGCATGACGAAGGCGCTTCGCACGCTGCAAATGCAGAAAACGAAGACGGAAATGCAATAATGCACGGCGCAGATTTAATGAATGCAAAAATGCCGTTAATGATCACGAGGACCGAAAATTGCCTAAAAGAATAGGGTACGACATTGGAGCTGTAAAAAATAGGAAACGTAAGCGATTTAAAATTGTTAAATATGACGAAAGAATGGAAAGATAATTGCGAAAAATTGAATAAATAAAGGAAATACAGTGAATATGTCCGTAAACAAATGTCTTTGGGAGAGAAAACGAATGCAATTTTCATCTTGCAAAAATGCAAAAACGGTAGTATAATACGGCCATGAAGTTTTTGGAGAGCCAAGAACCTACAAAAAGGAGGAAACCCGTTATGAAAATTAAGAAGCTGTTTACTCTGGCCCTGACTGCGGCCCTGACCATTTCTCTGGCAGCCTGCTCCGGCGGCGCTTCCGCAACCAAGATGACCATGGGCACCGGCGGCTCTGCCGGTACCTATTATGGCTACGGCGGTGTGCTGGGCCAATACATTAAGAATAAGGCCGGCATCGATGTGATCGTCGTGGCCACCGATGGCTCCAAGGCCAATATCCAGGGCATTGACTCCGGCGACTATCAGCTGGGTACCGTTCAGTCCGATACCATGTCCTACGCCTGGGAGGGCACCCGCTCCTTTGACTCCGGCAAGGTGGATTCCTTCCGGGTGGTTGCCGGACTGTACGCCGAGGCTGTGCAGCTGGTGACCATGGACCCCAATATCAAGTCCGCGAAAGATCTGGCGGGCAAGGCTGTTTCCATTGGCGCACCCGGCTCCGGCGTTTACTTCAACGCCATTGACGTGCTCACCGCCGCAGGGCTCACCGAGAATGACATCAAGCCCCAGTACCTGAGCTTCGCCGACTCCGCCGATGCGCTGAAGGACGGCAAGATCGACGCCGCATTTGTGGTCGCCGGTGCTCCCACTCCTGCAATTACCGAGCTGTGCACCACCAACGATGCCTACCTGGTTCCCCTGGACGGCGATGTGGCCGATGCCATGATGGCCGCTTGCCCCTTCTACACCACCTATGTCATCCCCGCCGGGACCTACCCCGGGCAGGATGCGGATGTGACCACCGTCACCGTCAAGGCAACCCTGATCGTCTCTGCCTCCGCCTCTGAGGAGGATGTCTACAACCTGACCAAGGCCATCTTCGACAACGCCGCCGACATTGCCAAGGAAAACGGCAAGGGCGCAGAGCTGAGCCTGGACAACGCCACCTCCGGCATGACCGCCCCCTTCCACAAGGGCGCAGCCAAGTATTTCGCCGAGCAGGGCATTACCGTAGACGCGCAGTAAGAAAACCGGGGGCTCCCCTTCCAGGGGAGCCCAAGTTAAGCAGGGAACGCCGAAGAAAGCGCCTTTTGGGCCTTTTCTTCAGCGCTTCCGATTTCCAGTAAGGAGGTTATCTCTATGAGCCTATTCAAAAAGAAAAAAGCAGAGGAGCCCATGGATCTGGACTCCGTTATGAAGAAGTATGACCGGGAATCCAATGTCCGCATCTGGGAGGGAAAGCCCCGGATCGCCGTGAATGTGATTCTTGCGATTTTTTCCGTCTTCTGCCTGTATGTGACCCTGTTCGCCAGCTGGCTGGAGGAGCTGCGGCTGACCACCTTCGTGGCCTGGATCGTCTTCCTGGGTTACCTGGTGTTTCCGGCAAGGAAGACCCACCAGCGGGTGAATCACATCCCCTGGTATGACATTCTGCTGATGGTTGTCGGCACCGGCGCATTCCTGTATTATGCTTTTAACGCCAAGGCCATTATCCAGCAGGGCAGCCATTTCGAGGATTACCAGATCGTCATCGGCATCATCGGCGTTCTGGCTCTGGCAGAGGTGTGCCGCAGAAGCGTTGGCCTGCCCATCCTCATTGTGGCCGGGTGCTTCCTGGCGTATGCCCTGACCGTAGGCCTGTCCAACCCCTCTCTCTGGGGCAAGCTGAACTATACCATCCGGTATCTGTTCTATGGCAAGGAGGGTGTTCTGTCCACCCCCATCAACGTCTGCTCCAAGTTTATTGTGGTCTTCATCGTCTTCGGTGCTTTCCTGGAGCGGACCGGCATTGCCGACTACTTCATTCAGATGTCCAACGGACTGGTGGGCCGGTTCTCCGGCGGTCCCGCCAAGGTTGCCGTGGTGGCCAGCGCTCTGGAGGGCGTTGTCTCCGGATCTTCCGTGGCGAATACCGTGGGCTCTGGAGCCGTAACCATTCCGCTGATGAAAAAGGCGGGCTACAAGCCGGAGTTTGCCGGAGCTGCGGAAGCCGCCGCCTCTACCGGCGGACAGATCATGCCCCCCATCATGGGTGCTGCCGCCTTCCTGATGGCGGACTATGTCCAGCTCCCCTACGGTCAGATCGCACTGAAGGCGGTACTGCCCGCACTGCTGTACTTTACCGGTATTTTCATCTCCGTCCACCTGGAGGCCAAAAAGGTTGGGCTGAAGGGCTTGCCTAAGGAAGAATTGCCGAAGCTGAAGCCTCTGCTGAAAAAGAGCTATCTGCTGCTGCCTCTGGTTTTGCTGATCTACTTGGTCAGCACCAGCCAGAAGAGCATCCAGTATGCCGCCGCCCTCTCCATCGTGGCCTGCATCGTCGTCACTCTTTTCAGCCGGGAGACCCGGATCACCCCTATGCGCCTCCTGGAGGCTCTGGCCGCCGGAGGACAGGGCTCCATCACTGTGGCTGCCGCCTGTGGCATTGCCGGCATCATTGCCGGTACCATTACCATGACAGGCCTGGCCAATGTGATCATCAACGGTATTGTGGTCCTGGCCGGGGACAGCGTACTCATTGCCCTGTTCCTGACCATGATCTGCTGCATCGTCCTGGGTATGGGCGTGCCCACCACCGCCACCTACTGCATCATGGCCGCCACCTGTGCCCCCATCCTGGTTCGGATGGGTGTGCCAATGGTTGCCGCCCACTTCTTTGTGTTCTACTTCGGCATTGTGGCTGACCTGACGCCTCCTGTGGCTCTGGCCGCCTATGCCGGTGCCGCCATTGCCCAGGCAAACCCCATGAAAACCGCTTTGGAATCCACAAAACTGGCTATTGGTGCGTTCATCGTGCCCTATGCCTTTGCCCTGAGCCCCTCCATGCTGCTCATCGACACCACGGTCCTGGACGTGGTCCTCATTGTGATCACTTCTCTGATCGGCATTGCCTCCGTCTCTGCCGCCATGGAAGGCTACCTGGTAGGAAACCTGAACTGGTTCCGCAGACTCATGGCACTGGTTGGCGGCCTGATGATGATCTACCCCGGCACGAGAACCGATATCATCGGCCTGTCCCTGTCCGGCCTGGTGTTTGCTCTGTGCCTGCTGGATAAGAAAAAGAAGACAGCCCTAAAAGGAGAGATGGCCTGATAAGGCTAGGAGGGGTCCTGCAATTTTGCGGGGCCCCGTTTTTTGTAGACCGATGCCCGCATCGGCCTGAAAAGCTAAGATGGTCTTCTATTCCGCGCCAGTGCGCACACTGGCATGGAATGAGTTGGATGTGGGGATGCTTCCGTAGAAAGTACTAAAACCTTGCTTTTCAATACCAAGTGCGGGCCGGAAGAATTCTTAAGGAGGGCGGCTTGGTTTGCGGGAGCAAACCTTTCAGCGCCTCCTTAAGCCGCATTCTTGCGGAGCTTCTTGGCGGGACAAGAAGCTCCCCGCCGGAGGCACCCAGCCGAAATTTTTAACAGGGATTTAGACAGAACCCTCAGGGTGTTTTTTCACCATAACAAATATTTAACAATCCCAACCCCCTCTTTTCGGAAATCTCTCTTGCTTTTTTGCGGCAGATTGGCTATACTATATCCGGTGAAATTCGACCCTGTCCGCCTTTTCTTTGGGCGGCGTGATTTACGAAACGGAGGAATTTGTTATGAAAACCCTGAATGCCATCGTAAAGGTTCTGGCTGCTCTGGCTGCTGTGGCCGGTGCGGTTTATCTGGTTGCGGCCTATGGTGATAAGATTGTGGCCTGGGCGAAGCGCGTGATCGGCTGCTGCCCCTGGGATGAGGGAATGGAAGAGCCTGCCGAAGCGCCCGCAGCTGCTGAGGAAAAGGTTGAGGAGCCTGCTGCTGAGCAGCCCGTTGCCGAGGAGCACACCGAGGAGCCCGCAGCCCCTGAGACTGTTGAGACTCCCGAGGAGTCCAACGAGCCCATTGCCGACGAGGGCGACTTCGAAGGCTGATATTGTACCCAAAGACCGGCGGTTGTTGCAGACCGCCGGTCTTTTATACATCCATATTGAAAAAGTTATAGGCTGGATTCCCCATTTTTATTGCAGATTCGGCAAAAAAACCTTGAAAAATTTGACAGTCTGTGCTAAAATGACCTATGAGTGTACTATGACAATGGGCGCAAAAGGGATATACAAAAAGTATGATTCCGCTTTGCGTAAATATAGCGGAAGGGGGCCATTCCTGTGGCGTATATGCGATTGGGTGACCTGCTGATTTCGGGATGCGCCTGCTTCTCACGCGCTCGTTCAGTGCGCGCATACGCCCCACCGCCTCCCCGCTGATTTCACCGTCGGCGCGGTTGCCCGCATACCGCGCTTTCTGATAGGCGGCGAACAGCTCACGCTCGTCCTCCTCCAGCGCAATATCCCGGCTGATTTCGGCAGGCGTCATCCGTCCGGAGCAGCTGAACGAAGCTCTGGACATTCAGAAAAAAACCAGAGAGCGCTTGGGCGATGTGCTCATCAATAACGGCATTATTACAGAGCAGCAGCTCATTGAGGCGCTGCAAATGCAGCTTGGTGTGGACTTTGTGGATTTGACCGCTGTGTCCATCCCCCTGGAGCTGGCCCGGTTCGTGCCCCGGTCCATTGCAAAGAAATATTGCGTTGTCCCCGTGAAGCTCCAGAAGGACGAGCTGTATGTGGCCATGAGCGACCCGCTGAACTTCGAAGCCCAGGAGGAAATCAAGTCCGCTTCCCGCAAGCAGGTGGTGCCCATGATCGCCACCCGGCGGGCCGTGGAGCAGGCCATTGCCACCCTCTATGGCAACGAGGGCACCGCCCGGGCCATTGAGGAGATGAAGCGGGAGGCCGGTTCCAACCAGACGGATATCGTCCCCGTGCAGATGTCCAAGGCCGTGGACAACGGCGCCGCCGAAGCCCCCACCATCCGCTTCGTCAATTCCGTCATCGAGCGGGCCATTACCGAGCGCGCTTCCGATATCCATCTGGAGCCCCAGGAGGGGGAGATGGTGGTGCGGATGCGCATCGACGGCGTGCTGCGCCGGGTCTTTACGGTTCCCGCCAATTTGCAGGCAACGGTCATCGCCCGATTGAAAATTATGGGCGGCATGAACATTGCCGAGCGGAAAATCCCCCAGGACGGCCGGGCCATGGTCACTGCCAAGGATAAGGAGATTGACCTGCGTATTTCCTCCATCCCCACCATTTACGGCGAGAAAATCGTTCTGCGTCTGCTGGACAAGTCCTCCGGCCATATTAACCGGAAGACCATCGGTCTGGAAGGGGAGGACGAGAAGAAATATGACCGCCTGCTGAAAAACAGCTCCGGCGTCATCCTGATTGTGGGCCCCACCGGTTCCGGTAAATCCACCACCATGTGCGCCATGATTCAGGAGCTGTGCAACGAGCAGACCAACATCATGACCCTGGAAGACCCTGTGGAGTATAATATCCCCGGCACCAACCAGTGCCAGATCAATGAGAAAACCGGCATGACCTTCGCCGTTGGCCTTCGCTCCATTCTGCGGCAGGACCCGGATGTCATCTCCGTTGGTGAGATTCGGGACGGCGAGACGGCCGCCATTGCCGTTCGGGCCGCCATTACGGGCCACCTGGTCATTTCTACCCTGCATACCAACGACGCCGTCTCCGCCATCAGCCGTTTGGTGGATATCGGCGTGGAGCCCTATATGATCTCCAGCGCCCTGCGGGGCGTGGTGTCCCAGCGTCTGGTCCGGAAAATCTGCCCCCACTGCCGCAAGGCCTATACCCCCACGGAAGAGGAGAAGCGCATGGTGGGCATTCCCGAAAATGAGGACGTGACCTTCTATAAGGGCGAGGGCTGCCAGGAGTGCGGCCGCACGGGCTACCGTGGCCGCCGGGGCGTGTTTGAAATTCTGACCCTGGATGCCGCTCTGCGCCGGGAGGTTGCGAACAATGCCTCCAGCGAGGAGCTGACCAAGACCGCCCTGGAAAACGGCTTCGTCACCATGAAGGACAATTGCCGCCGCCTGGTCCTGGAGGGCGTCACTACTGTGGCCGAGGCTGCCAAGGCAATCAATTCCGCTGCAGAGTGATTTTGGAGAAAAAACAATGACCGATTTAAACACCCTCATCGCCATGGCCAAGGAGCTGAATGCTTCGGATGTGCATATAGTCTCCGGGCTGCCGGTGCGCTGCCGGGTGGACGGGAGCATCCGGAACCTGACGGAGGAGCTCCTGACCTTTGAAGACTGCGAGAACTACGGCCGCGCCATGGCGGGCCCCCGGTTTTCGGAAATTGAAGAAATGGGCGAATTAGACCTGGCCCAGAGCTTCCCCTGCGGGGCTCGTACCAGAATCAATCTGTTCCGGCAGCAGGGCAGTCTCTCCGCCGCCATCCGTCTGCTGGCAGAGCGGATTCCGGAATTGGAGGAGCTGAATCTTCCCCCGGTGGTGGCCTCCTTCCCGGACTATCGGTCCGGCATTGTGCTGGTCACCGGCGAGACCGGTTCCGGCAAATCCACAACTCTGGCCGCCATCCTGAACCGCATCAACCATACAAGGTGCGCCCACATCATTACCCTGGAAGACCCCATCGAATATGTGTACCACCCGGATAAATGCATCATCAACCAGCGCCAGATCGGCTCCGATACCCATAGCTATGCCGACGGCCTGCGCTCCATCCTTCGGGAAGACCCGGATGTGATCCTCATCGGTGAGATGCGGGACCTGAACACCATCGAGACGGCCCTCACCGCCGCCGAGACCGGTCACCTGGTCTTCGCCACCCTGCACACCAATTCCGCCGCCGATTCCATCGACCGTATGGTCAATGTGTTCCCCGAGGGCCAGCAGCGGCAGATAAGATTGCAGCTGTCCACCTCCCTGCGGGCCGTGGTGTCCCAGCAGCTTCTGCCCCGGAAGGACGGGCACGGTCGGGCCGCCGCCTGCGAGATCATGGTGGTCAATGCCGCGCTGAAAAATCTAATCCGGGAGGGCAAGACCCCCCAGATGGACAGCTTTATTACCATGAACAGCCAGAACGGCTCCATCCTCATGGATGCCGCCCTGCAAAAGATGGTCCGGGAGGGGACCATTACCCAGGCCGAAGCCATTCGCTACGCCCGGGACCCGGAAACCGTCCAGTCCATGCGCCGCTATTGAGGTGAATTCCAGAAATGACCACATTCAAATACAAGGGCCTGTCCCCGGACGGCCAGAAGGTCTCCGGCGTCGTCAAGGCCTATAATGAATACGAGGCCGTGACCCAGCTGCGGAGCACATGCTCCGTCATCACCTCCATTCAGGAGGTCAAGGAAGCCAAGGGCCTGAACCGGGACCTGGGCAAGGTGAAGATCAAGGATAAGGACTTGGCCATGATCTGCTCCCAGTTCTCCATCATCCTCACCTCCGGCCTGCCCATTGTCCGCTGCGTGGAGATGGTTGCCGAGCAGGCAGCCGACAAGCAGCTGCGGGACATCCTCTATCAGGTTGCCGAGGATGTGTCCGGAGGCTATTCTCTGGCTACCAGCTTCGAAAACCACTGCCCGACCCTGCCGGTCACCTTTATCGAGACCATCCGGGCCGGTGAGGAGTCCGGCACCCTGGAGCTGTGCTTCAGCAGGCTTTATACCTATTTTGACAAATCCGCCAAGACCAAGGCAAAGGTTGCCAGCGCCCTGACCTATCCCATTATGGTCATTGTGGTTGCCATCATCGTCTTCATCATCGTCATGGTGAAGGCCGTCCCCGCCTTTACCACTGCCTTCCGGGACCTGGGTACGGACCTGCCCAGCATTACCAAGGGCATGATCGCCGTTTCGGACTTTATGATTGAAAAATGGTGGGCAATTGCCCTGATCGCCATGGCAATTGCCGCCGCCTGCGTCCTGGTCAAGCGGGACCCCCGGGGCCGGGCCATGCTGGACCGGCGGAAGCTCACCAAGTCCCCCCTGAAAAAGATTCATTCCATGAACGCGGCTTCCCAGTTCGCCTCCACCATGGCTACCATGATCTCTGCGGGCCTGCCCATTGTCAAGGCTTTGGAGGTCACCGCCGGTGTGGTGACCAATGGCCAGGTGGCCGAGGCCATCCGCACCGCCCGCCAGCGGGTGGAGCAGGGCAAGGGCCTCAGCGAGGCCATGCAGGAGAGCCCCTATTTCCCCAAGCTTTTAACGGAGATGACCGGCGTCGGCGAGCAGTCCGGCAACATGGAGCAGACCCTCACCGTGGTCTCCGATTACTTTGCCAATGAGGTGAGTCTCGCAACGGACCGGCTCCTGGCGGTTATGGAGCCTGCAATCACCATCGCCCTGGCCGTGGTCACCGTCATATTGCTTCTGGGTGTGTATCTGCCCATGTTCAGCCTGTACGGCAGCATCGGGTAACGCCGCGCATCCTTGGCTCCCCTGAAAGGGGAGCTGGCGCAAAGCGCCTGAGGGGTTCTCACCGAACCCCTTCCCCCATCGCTGTGCTCGGGTACCTCCCCTTTCAGGGGAGACAAGGATGAAGGGGCTCTTGGCTCCCCTGAAAGGGGAGCTGGCTCGGCGAAGCCGAGACTGAGGGGTTCCCACTGTAAGGCTTTGAGGAGGTGTCTCATGGAAAAAGAGCATTATACCGGCTATAATTCAAAGCTAAAAGATTTTTCCAGAGACCTGCGAAAGAACATGACGCCTCAGGAACGGCGTTTATGGTTTTGCTATCTAAAAACATATCCTGTTAAATTCTATCGTCAGAGAAGCATTGCTTATTACATTGCAGATTTTTATTGCAGTAAGGCACATTTGGTAATAGAGATAGATGGCGGTCAACACTACACACCGGAGGGCATGGATTATGACCGCAATCGTACAGAAGTGATTGAAACATACCAACTGGAAGTCATTCGATTCAGTAATTCAGACATCGATAAAAATTTCCGCGGGGTATGTGAATATATAGATTTGAAAGTTGCTGAGCGTCTGGCAGGGGACTCCATTAGCAGGGGAGTCGGAAAAGGGATCCCCTGAAAGATATAGAGATTGTAGCCGCTTGCGGCGTACAAGCTCTTAATTCATAGCGGAGCTGGCTCGGCGAAGCCGAGACTGAGGGGTTCACGCTGAGACCCCTCCCCCCATCGCTGCGCTCGGGTACCTCCCCTTTCAGGGGAGGCAAGACCTTCCCCGCAGGGGAAGGTTATTAACGTCGATGTTCACCGCCGGGTTTCAACCCATCTGGCGGTCTACATATAGAGATATCTTCCGCAAAGGAAGAAAGGAGAACTGATTTATCATGAAGAAGAATAATAACAAGGGCTTCACTCTGATGGAGATGCTGATCGTTGTCGCCATCATTGCTGTCCTGGTCGCCATTGCAATCCCCGTGTTCACCAACCAGCTGGAGAAGGCTCGTGAGGCTACCGACGCTGCTAACATCCGTTCCACTTACGCTGAGGTTATGGCTTGCGCTCTGACTGATGCAGCCGATAATATCAATGGTGTTAAGAAGACTGTTACTGACGGTAAGGCTGTCTGGTCTAAGGATGTTGACGCTGTTCAGAAGCAGAAGGACTGGCAGAATACCTCTATTACTGAGATTGCTGGCATTAAGCTGGCTGATGCAACCAAACCCATTGCTGCTCAGTCTCTGAAGGGTTGGACTGTTACCTACTCTGAGGTGAGCGGTGAGTGCGTCATCACCGAGAAGAAGTAAGTCTTTTTCCCGCTCCCCGTCTTCGGTATACAGTTGGCGGGGAGCACATCCCCTGATTCAACCCATTTCCAGGCGGACACTGTTGGGTTGGCAGTGCCCACCTGGAAGGGGGCCAGGGGAACCCGCCCTGTATCCCCAAAATTCGGGAATGCGGTGTCCACGTCCGGTATTCCCTGAATGGCGGCCTCCTTATTACGAAGGCCGGCGGCGCTACCGGTGTCGGCAGCTGACCGAATGCACACAAACAAAAAGAGAGGAAGCCTTTGCATATGCTCTATGCTACCCCTGTGATAACCGTATATTGCATGGTCCTGGCGGTGATTCTGGGCGCCTGCATGGGCTCCTTCCTGAACTGCTGGGCCTGGCGCATCGTCCACGGCGAATCTGTTGCAAAGGGTCGCTCCCATTGCGATGCCTGCGGCCATGCGCTCGCCTTCCGGGACCTGGTCCCCGTGGTGAGCTACCTTGCCTCCCATGGCAAGTGTCGCTATTGCGGCAAGAAGCTGGGGGTTCGTCATCTCGTTGCGGAACTTTCCACTGCCGCCGTCTATGCGGCGATTCTCCTGAAATATGATATTTCGCTCCAAACCCTCGAATATATTCTCTTTGCCAGCCTGCTCTTGGGCTGCGCATTCGCGGATTTGGAGGGGTATATGATTCCGGACCGGTTTATCCTTGCGGGGATAATTCTGCGTCCGGTCTTCCTGCTATTAGGGCAGGAACCAATTTCTGCATGGATTAACAGTATTCTTGGCGGAGCCTGCGTGGCAGGTGCCCTGCTGCTCATCGTCCTGGTCTATGAGAAGCTCCGCAAGGTAGAGGCCATGGGTGGGGGAGACATCAAGCTCCTCTTCGTCACCGGGCTGTATCTGGGCTGGCAGTTGAACATCCTTTGCCTGTTCCTCGCCTGCATCCTGGGCATCCTCTTCGGCCTCATCGCCAACCGCAAAAAGGATTCCCAGACCCTCTTCCCCTGGGGCCCCGCCATCACCGCCGCCGCCATCGTAACCCTCCTCGCAGGCCAACCCCTGCTGGAGGCGTACCTGGCGCTGCTGTAACATCATAGGAGGTAGCTTTATGCCCAACAACATAACATCATTTGATATCGGCGAATCCCAGGTGAAGGTTGTTACCCTTTCCGGGGGGAGCGTGAAAAAGGCGGTGGCGCTGGAGCTGCCGGACAATGTGGTGTCCGGAGGGACGGTGCTGTCTATGGACGCGCTGGCGGATTTCCTGAAAGAGAAGCTGCGCGCTTCCGGGCCCATCAAGAAGGACGCGGCGGTGATCCTGCCGGACAGTCTGGTTTTTGCCCGGAATATCACTGTGCCGCCCATGACCGACGCCCAGCTGAGCTACAACCTGCCCTTCGAGTTCAAGGACTACCTGAACCAGGAGAAGAGCCGCTATTACTTTGACTATGCGGTCCAGGGCACGGAGAAGGACGAATCCGGCGAGGTTACCGGCCTGCGGCTCTTCGCCTGCGCTGCTTTGAAAAAGACCATCGAGGATTACCGGGCCATGTTCTACCGGGCGGGCTACAAGCTGAAGCTGGCCCTGCCCGAGGAGGCGGCCTTCGGCAACCTGGCGGCCCTCCACGCAAAGAATGCTCCCGGGGACGAGGACCTGTGCATTGTGGACATCGGCCACAAGGGTATCCGGATGTTCATCTACCGGGACGGCCACTTCCGCACACACCGGGCGGTGGACCTGGGACTGTGGGACCTGGAGCAGCAGCTTGCCTCCGAGCGGGGGGTTGACCCCCATATGGCCCACACCCATCTGCTGACGGACTACGAAAGCGCCCTGACCCAGGACAGCACCCTGGAGCTCTTCAACCGCATGGCCGTGGAGATTATGAAGGCCGTGAACTTCTATAATTACAACAACCGGGAGCAGTCCCTGCGCTCCGTCTATCTCTGCGGCGGCGGCGCGGCCATCGCCCCCCTGCGGGAGACCATCTCCCGGGTGACGGACCTGGAGCTGAAGGACATCGGCACTCTGCTCCCGGGCGATGTGGAAACGCCCTGGCTCTTTGCCCGGGCTGCGGGCTGCGGCCTGTAAGAATTCAAGGAGGCACTTGCTATGAGCACAGCAGTTAAAACGAACAAGGCTTCCAATGCCATGAAGCTGCCCACCAAAACAAGAATTAACCTGGCCAAGCGGGAATCCCGGAAGAAGGATATGATCACCCTGGGCGTCGGCATTGTGCTGATCGCCGGGCTGTCCGCCGCCGTGGCCAAATTCGCGGTCATCGACCAGCTGGAGAGGCTCTCCCAGGCCGAAGGGGCCTACAATGCGGTGCATGTGCAGTATGTGGCCATGCAGCAGGCGGTTGCGGACTATCCCAATGTGGAGGAGCGCTACCGCACCTATTCCCGCAGCTGGATGCTCTCCGGGGATACCAACGGCCTGGCCCAGGTGGACCGGGCGGACGTGCTGGACCTGGTGGAGGCGCGGCTGCTGCCCTATGGGCGCATCAATACCCTGTCCCTGCGGGACAGCGTCATGGTGGTGTCCATGTCCGGCATGAACCTGAGCCAGATTTCCGCCATGTTTGAGCGGCTGCAAACCGAGAAAATCGTTGCATCCGCATCGCTGAACATGGCCTCTACCGAGGAAAAGGACGACCCCAACGCCCTCCTGGACTTCACCATCACCATTGCCCTGCAGCCGGAACAGGAGGAAGCAAAATGAATCGTGCATTTACAACCCGGGAAAAGGTGCTGCTGGTGATTCTGGCAGTGCTGATCATCGGCCTCGGCTATTTCAAGCTCCTGCTGGAGCCCATCAATACAAGCATTGAAAACTACCGGAACATGACGGCGTCGGAGCAGGATGAAATCCTGGCCAATACCGCCCTGCTGCAAAAGAAGAAGCAGATGGAGACGGAGCTGGAGGAGCTCTTCGCGAGCGGCGACCCCACCCCCATCCCTGTCTATGACAATTCCGGCAATCTGCTGGTGGAGCTCCACCGGATTCTGGACAAGTCCCTGGACTACAGCCTGAATTTCAGCGGCACCAGCCCCATGGATGTGGAGTACCTGGTCCGCCGCCCCGTGAGCCTGACCTTCCAGGCCCCCACCTACGCCCAGGCCCGGGCCATTATCAACGAGCTCCACGACAGCGACAATGTGAACTGCATTTCGGACCTGTCCATGCAGATCAACAACGGAAACCTGGACTATACCAACGAGATCATCCGCTGGGATCTGGACGATAACAGCGACCATTATGTCACCGTCTCTCTGGTCATCACCTATTACGAGCGCGTGGTCCAGTAAAGCAAAATTCCCATGGAGGGTTGGAACATGAAGCAGGTATATGATTGCTTGCCGAAAAACAGAAAAAAGCAGGGATTTACCCTGACGGAGATCCTGGCAGCGGTTGCTATCTTAGTGATCCTGTTCAGCCTTGCCACGGTGAGCTTTGTGTCGCTGCAAAAGAATCTGCGCCAGCGGGAGCTGGACAGCAAGGCGGAGATCATCTATGTGGCTGCCCAGAACCGGTTGACGGAGCTGCGGGCCGCCGGCTACGACAATGTCTTCACCCCCGGCAATGCGGATGGGGACAAGGGCATTTACAAGATGAAAAATATCCCCTCGGATGCCGATGAGCAGGAGGATGCCTCCAAGCGCCCTACCCTCTATAGCGTCTATTCCGAGGATAAGGAAACGGACGGTCAGGCTGCCAAGAATATGCTCACGGCCACCTCTGTGGATATTGACCTGTGGGGCAACAACTGGATTATCGAGTATGACCCGGAGGGCGGCAACATCTACGGCGTTTTCTACAGCGAAGAGGAGATCAATAAGGATGAGACCTACCGCAACAATATGCGCTACAAGCAGGGCCGCCTGCAGACCGGCGCAAAGGTTGGCTACTACGGCGGCGACATCACACGAATTAACTTTACCCAAAACCTGAGTGCTTCCATTGATATTATCAATAAGGAAAAGCTGATCGTCAAATTCGCCTGCAACAACCCGGGCATGGGCACCCTGCGCTTTGACATAACCCTGTACGACACCGTCACCCACGAAAGCTATACAAGGACGGTGGAGCAGCGGAATATGACCCAGCTTACCGGTACACTTTACACCTACACCTGGACTCTGGACAGCCTGCTGGATGGAGAGCACTTCTATGAACAGACCGGTATGTACGGCGGCCACACCTTGCAGGTGAAGCTGGTGCCCAGTACCGTTGGCGATATGCTCATCAGCGGCCAGGAGATCACGCGGGAAACCAACAGCCTGTTTGCCGACCGCCCCAGCGATGCCAGGCAGGCGGATGAGAACACCGCCTTTATCCAGTACGGACGGCACCTGCAAAATCTGGATGCAGAGACCTCTCATCTGTCCGAGAAGGTTGACAAGGCCATTATGGTCCGGGACTTTTCCTTCCAGGACGACAGAAGAGACAGCGAGGATTACTACTCCTTCTATGGCCCCTACTTCAAGCCTATTGAAAACAGCAATCTGAAAAGCTTTGACGGCTGCTATCACAGCACCTCCGGAGACCTGCAAACGGTGATCGACAGTCTGCACATTCCCGCTGTGATTCCCGGCGGAAAGAGCGAGTATACCAATGCCGGCCTTTTTGCCAGCTTCTCCGGAACGCTGAAAAATGTCTACCTCAGCAATACAACGGTAGGTGCGGGCGGCACCGTGGGCGGCCTGGTGGCGCGCATTGGCGGCAGCACCACCATTGACAATTGCCGTGTGTACCTTGACAACCGCAATGGCGACCTTGGCAGTCTTGCCCGGGTGGAGGATGCGGAGAATGTGCAGCCCTGGCTCAGCGGCGGCACTGTAGGCGGCCTGGTTGGCACGGTGCCCAGCGGCACCAGCCTAAAGCTGACAAACAGCTTCGCCGCAACCAGCATTGCTTCCCGCCGCTATGCCGGCGGCCTGGTGGGCACGGTGGTTGGCACACTGGATACCAATACCGCCTACGCCGACTGCTATCTGCGAAGCGGCAACTATGCCGGCGGCCTGATCGGCGGCAGCACCGCCAGAGCGGGAATCCTGCTGAAGAATTTCTATGCTACCGGCTTTTTGACCGCCTATGCCCGGGCGGCAGGCATCGCCGCAGGCCCCGTCACCTCTATGGTCAATGGCTATACGGCAGTGGACTATACGCCAAAGACCCAGGATACGGACCTGTATACTACGGCTGTCAGCGGCAGTGCCGACAGTGTGTTCTATATGGTCGATACCGGCCTGAATGTCACGGGAAGCCTGACGGGAACCGCTGTCTTTACCAATGACGATGTGAAGTCCGGAAAAATCCTGGGAAAGGTCAATCCCCAGGAGAAACACCTGACGGATGGATTTGTCAACGGCAGAGACCAGGCCAGCAACCCCTACAATCTGCTGAAAGGTATGTCCCTTTCCACCTATACCTATCCGGCACTGGAAAAGCTGGAGCACTATGGCGACTGGCGGTCCTTCCCGGACCAGGAGAGCCTGGTGTATTATGAGGTCTATAGTGACGGAAGCTACAAATTCTACGGCGCCAACGGTACCAATTTGCGCACGCAGGACGACAAGGCCATTGGCAGCCGTACGGCTGTGGGCGATGGCTATGCCTGGATGCTGATGTCCAAGCCTTCGGAGGTTTGGAAGAAGACGGTTACCTACGCAAACGGTGCAACCCAGACGCTGAACGCTCAATCCACGGTGGTTGAATCGGAGCTCAACGGTGTAACCTATTATCTGCTTCCGCTGGATATTGAAATTCTGAACAGCCTGCCGTTGCCTGTAGACGGCGAGGGCAATGCTCAGTTCTATCAGAGAATTGAAGTTTCCGGCGATGAGGAAGAGCGCGAAGTCTATTATTTCAACCCCTATTTCGCCAAGACGGCGGTCCAGGCAAGCAGCACCCCGGGGATTCCTAAGACCATCTCCATCCGCACGGCGCGGCAGCTCTATGCCCTGAGCAGGCTCTATGGCGACGTAAGCTTCGCTACCATGACCTCCGACTCCGTATTCAGCCAGGAGCTGGATGTGGATTACGGTACCTATCACTGGAACCTCTTCACCGGAGCCGCCAGACCTACGAGTCAGGCGCCCATCGGCGACGGAGTGGACGGGAAGCTCTTCTATGCGGATTATAACGGCGGCTATCACACCGTCAGCAATCTGAGCATCCAGTCGGATACCCTGTATATGGGTATGTTCGGCTATGTCGCTCCCCAGGGCAGCGTGCGGAATCTGTTCCTCATCGGCTACAACAAAGGCTTGGACGTGGACAAGGGGAAATGGGAAACCGATGACAGTGAGAATCGGGTAACCTATGTAGGCGGCCAGTATTTCTCCGGCGGCAGTGTCAAGCCATATATTGGCACTTTGGCCGGTGTGAATGAGGGTGAGATTGACAACTGTGCCGTCACCGGCTACCGATTGGAGGGCTATGGCTATCTGAACAGCGTCCTGACCATGGGCGGCTTTGTGGGCCTGAACAAGGGCCTCATTACCGATTCCAGCACGGATATTCGGCAGATTAAGTTCTCCAACGACCATTCCACCGGTGTGATCGGCGGCTTTGTGGGCCGGAATGAGGGCGCCGTTTCCAATTCCTATTCCGCCGGCGAGATTGCCGTCAGCTATGCTACCAACTCCACGGTGACCATTGCGGGCTTCGCTGCGGAAAACACCAGTACCCTCTATTACTGCTATGCGGGCGTGGCCCTGATGCCCTCCGGCAATGCCAAGGCCTATGGCTTCGCACCGGCAAGCAGCGGCATTACGAACTGCCTGTATCTGGACGGCGGTACCTTCAGCTATGCCGATACCCTGCGCAGTTTCAATACCTCCACCAACGTTGACCGCGCCAATGCCGGCGGCACGGCCATCAGCGGCATGAACCTGACCCAGGAGAATCTGGCGGGCTTCGGCTTTGCCAAGGATGCGGCGAGAACGCTCTTCCATCCGGAAACCGCAGTGGCGGAATATCCCTATCCCGCAGTGGTTCATCTGGCAGACGGCACCCTGGTACACATTGGCGACTGGGCCACCCTGGAAAAGGATCTGGGTACCCTGGGCGTGTTCTACTGGGAGTATGAGTCCGGCGGCAGCAATGCCGGTTATCATTTCAGCTATATCGGCACGGACCAGGGCATTCCCTTTGAGGGCACCACCCTGTGCCAGGCCCACGATGACGGCGGCGTGATCACCCATTATGGCTATGGCTACTTTGTGGCAAAGACCAGCACCCAAGAAGTCAACCTGATTTATAACGAAGATAAGGTAAATCTGGGCGGTATTGCCGTGATAGACGGGAAGAACGTCGGCAGTGAGCTGGAAAAGCAAATGCCCCAGTACCGCTTTGTTGCCTACGAGACAGGCACCTCCGGCAGAGCAGAGGCCGACAAGACCTATCTGAAATCTGCCGAGCAGAACATGGAGTGGAAGCTGAGCTATGGTGAGCAGGCAACGTACAACTATACCCTGAACCCATTCTTCGCCAACGCTATGAGCCTGGATGCGTCCTTGATTTTGAATATTGAAACCGGAAATTTGGAGACTGTCGCTGGAAGCGGGAAACAGCTTGGCATCCTGGACAGAACCGACAAGAACAAGACAAAACCCTATGAGATTCGCTCTGTGAGTCAGCTGCAGTATGTCAACTGGAACTACGGAGACCTGAGTACAAACTACTCCATCTTCTCAAATAATTATACGGATAATATGGCTTCCCAGTATCCGTATCTGACGTTCAGCAGACCGGACAGGCCCGTTCCGACAGAGGAACAGATCGTTCGGTGTGTCTGGGAGCAGACCCATGATGTGGATGCCCACTACGAGTGGAGCTCGGGCCGCTTGTTCACGCCCATTGGCAGTATGTATGATACCAATGGCAATGCCTTGAGTTCGACGGAAGGACCTGTTGCACGGCCGTATATGTCCTATTTCTCCTCTTCTTATGATGGGAAGGATTACGCGGTTAAGAACATCTCCATCAGCAGCCCCAATCAGTGCGTGGGTGTTTTTGGATTGACGGCAAGTGCCAATCTGAAAAACATCAGCCTGTATTCGGACCAAAACTGTGCAATCGAAGGCACGGTGAGTGACAGCTGGTACTGCCTGGGCGGCCTGGTTGGCTTTGCCGGCGCCGGTCCCAACAATGCATCCAATTCCTTTGAAAATTGCACGGTTTCCGGCTACAAGATCATCGATAGCCATAATAACGATCTTGGCTGGGGCGGCGGCAACGTTGGCGGCCTGGTTGGCGCTACCAACATGAATATTACCAGATGCTCTGCCGTTACTGATATTGAAATTTATTTCAAATTTCAGAAAGGTTGGCTGAACATTCGTGTAGGCGGCTTGGCGGGGATCTGCCGTGCCACCGTCAGCGAGTGCTACGCAGGCGGTTCCATTGCGGATAAGTCCGGGATGAATATGCAGAGTTATGTCGGAAGCGGCTCCAGCCTGTGGGTAGGCGGCCTGGTAGGCGGTGTTATCATCCGAGAAGCCGGCACCTTTGGAGACCAGATTGGTACTACGACGAATGGGCTGAAGGTGATCAATTCCTATTCCTATGTGACCCTGCCTGCCGTGTCTCATGCGGGGGCGAGAGACGGCTTCGTCCGCTCCTCTATGCCAATTGCCTCCAATGGTGAGATGCTGTACACCTTTGCGGTGAAGACAAATGTTGATGTTTACATCATCAATAGCTATTGCCTGGATACTGAGGTACAGAATACTGATGGATATTCCAATTTTTCTGATGCGAACAAAAATTGGAACGGAAACGTGAATGTCAATACCCATGATAGTAGTGCTTGGCAAAGAGGGGTTTACGTAAGCAACGGCGGCAGAAGCCCCTATCTGTCCTATGAGCAGATGCGGGATGGGACCTTGCAGAATTACCTCAATAATCCTGTGGACACCAGCGTCAAACCCACGAAAGGGTTCGGAACGGTGACCACGATGGAAATGGGCAACCCCATCAACGGTAAGTATACCTTCCCCGGTGGCGATCCGGAGCTGCAAAACCTGAACTATCCCTTCCCAACCATCCTGACCCAGACCGATGTCTACGGCACTACCGTCAACGTCCATTACGGCCGCTGGCCCAAGTTTGGCATGTATTGGGATGAAAATACCCAGTCTATCGATATTTTGAAGGACTGGAAGTCAGGGACGGATGGCCAAAAGGGCGCCTCCTATGTGGAGGGCCTGCTGAATATCTACAGCCTGGATGGTTACATGCCCGATGAAAACAACATCTCCTTCACCTATGAGACGGACGAAGGGGATCCCATGGACGCAAAGGATGCGGCAGCCCAGGCGGTAAGCTGGGAGACGGCTACCGGCGGCTATCGGGTGCACCTGGAGGCGAAGAAGCCGGGAACGGTTGTTGTGGTGGCTACCACTCTCTATCAGAACCAGCTCCATACCGCCAAGCTCACCGTTACGGTGACGGCAGATCTGCAGCTGACGGTTGGAAGCAGCGTGGAGTCCCCCTACGAGGAGGACACGGAGGATGTCTCCATTTCTCTGGGCAGTGGCCTGCACCTGGAAGAGATGGACAATCTGACATTCGCGGTTTCCGTTGTAAACCGGGATGAAAATAACCCATCGGCCATTGCAGAGCTGGTCCACAACAAGGATGGATCCATATTCCATAACGAAGACGGCTCCATGGTCCTGCGCATTACCGGCAAGGCCAGCGGCACCGCAACCGTTACAGTGAAGGCCACCTATTCTCCCACCTGGGCAGAGGAGCCCATCGAGGCCACGGCCAATGTCTCCGTCAGAACCCTGCCCAGCATAACCCTGGGCATCTCCGATGGAACGGACTTCACCGGCGTTTCCGTGCTCCACACCCCCACACCGGGCGAGGAATACGAGAGCAAGACCCTGGAGCCCGGGCCAAAGGTCAGCGATCAGGCGCTCTACCTGTTTATGACCTGTGATGAGAATGCCCAGCCGGATTATGCAAGCTTTGATACCGTCTACCTCAGCGAAGCAACCCTGAGCATTGGCGGAGAACCCCATACCCTGGGCCAGAATGCGGAGAATCCCCTGCTGTTTGAGGACAAGGCTTACAGCCTCCTGCTTGGCGATACGGTAGATATGGCAGAAACGGAGAACGCAGCCCCCTTCCATTACCGCAGCCTGACGCTTCGAACCTCCGCCGGAGAAGAAGTGCAGCAGCAGTGGACCCTGGACCTGCGTTTCGGCAGGCAGGGAAGCGAAAACGAAGCCTATATGCTCCGGTTTGCCCGGCCCAATACCCTGTGGTTTTATTCCGGCAGGGATGCAGAGAACCCTGGCACGCTGCTGAAATCCGTCCGGATTCCCCAGGGAAAGGCCCCTGACCTGGACCAGGAGACCCTGGATGCGGAGCTCAGAACAAGCTATGGAAAGCTGACGGACGCTGAGACCCCGGAAACCGGAAAGCACTGGGTCTGGACGCTGCCGGATGCGGCCGCGATTACCGGAAATACCTCCGTCTTCCGCAGTTCCGCAGATAATGTGTACACGGTGGAGTTCGACGGAAACTTCGACGGCTGGGACATCGAGAGCGGCGAGCCGCTGAAGCTGTCCCTGACCTATGGCACGGCAGCTGCAGCCCCGGAGAACCCCTACATCCGGGATGGCTTCACCTTCCTGGGCTGGGCATGGGACGCGCAAGCCGAGACACCGAACTATCAGGTGGGCGCTGCGCTGCTGAATCTGGCCGAGGAGCATGGCGCAACCGTGAAACTCTATGCGCTCTGGCGGGCGAATACCGCAACGCTGAACCTCCACACCGGCATTGTGGGTGAGGATGACCAGGAGGTCATCCATACCCTAACGGCTGATTTTGATCAGACCCAGGGCGGTGCGGCTGTGGTACTTCCGGACTGCCAGCAAACCCGGGATGGCTTCACCTTCCTGGGCTGGGCAAAGACCCAGGCAAGCACAACGGTAGATTACAGTGCGGGCGAGACCTACAGGATGGATGTAGGCGCCGGGAGCCAGACATTCGACCTCTTTGCCGTTTGGCAGGAGGAGAAGGCTGCAGAAACGCAGGAAGGGAAGCAGGACAATTCTCTTCCCCCTCAGGCGGAAGAAGAGACTGCAAATCCGCCGCAGCCGGTGACCCAGCCCAGCGAGCCGGAGACCCAGCCTTCGGAACCGGCAGCGCAGCCCGGCAAGCCGGAGACACAGTCCTCGGAGCCGGATGCTTCTCCGGAACCTGACCAGACGGATGATGCGTCAGGCGGCGACACGTAAATTTCCTTTTCCGCGCCCCGGAAGGGGCGCGGATTCTTAGGGAAGCGCTGAATGGCGCATTCAGCGTTTCCCTAAGAAGGGCAAAACCTGAAAGGAGGAAGCCGATGAAAAACGGCGTTTTGAAAAAAATACGCAGCAGCCAGGGCGCAACAATGCTCATGGCGCTGCTTTTGATGCTGGTGGGACTGATGGTCAGTGCGGTGGTTATTTCCGCCGCCGTCAGCACTGTTGCCGGGATTCGAACCGGAGAGGAGCAGCAGCAGGCCTACCTGACGGTGGAGTCCGCAGCGCAGCTTTTCCGGGATACCCTGGAGGGAAGCGGCGGGAAATATGAAATTCTTACAGTTAAGAAGTATTCCGATCGGACCCTCCTTTACGAGGTAAGCTCCTCAGAGAGCGTAACAACGGCTCCAACCGGCCCCTTTGCAGCCGTGCTGAAGGACGCGATGTATAATGTAATTCACCAGCTTCCTGGGACGTTTAGCGGCACTTATGAGATCACGGTCAGTGATGAGGATGCTTATGTACCGGTGACGCTGGAGATAACGGTTGAGCCGCACTACCAGGGAACGGAGATGATTGGCTGCACTATGGAGGCGGAGTTTTATACGGCGGCCGATAGCGGAAAAGGCCTGTGCCGGATGAAGCTAACCGCTGACGCAGAGCTGAATGTGCGGTCCGAGGACTACCAAACTGAGAATCTGAGACGTATCTGGCGAACCGTCACCTGGGGGAGCGCCACGATTGAGACACCAAAGACTGCAGTCATGGGAGGAAACGGCTGATGAAAAAACTGACATCCGCCAGCGGTGAAACCATTATCGAAACCCTGGTCTCCATCCTGGTAATCACCGTGATTTTCCTGTGCCTGTCTACGGCTATCGTGACTGCGGCCAGAGTCAATGCCACTGTCCGGAACGCCGATACCGCGTTCCGGTATTCCGAGGCGACTGCAAAAGGAAGCAAAACGGTTTCCGTTACCAAGAATGGCGATGCAAGCCCGATGGAGACCTTTCCTGTGACCGACTATGCCACAAAGAATGGCTACCATTATTATCAAAATCAGGGAGGCTAAGCCATGAAAAAACGTGCAAAGGCCGGTTTTACCCTGGTGGAGATGCTGTGCTCCGTGATACTGGTGATTCTGGTGAGCATTGGCCTTGCCAATGGCGTGCAGCTTGCGGTGGAGAACTATACCCGCTCCATCATCCATTCTGAATCCCAGGTACTCTGCGAGACCTTGACCACTGCGGTTTCTGACAAGCTGCGCAATTGCAAGGAAATCAGCCCGGATGCAAAGCCCATTCAGTTTTTCAGCGAGGGCGTTGGAAAGAATTCCAGCTTTGCGACGGACGAGGCGGGGCATGTGCTGCTGGGCAATCAGGCGCAGCTTGACCAGGGGGAGAAGAAGCTCCTGCCGGATAAGGCCTACCCCTATGGAATCCGGGCCAGTGTCACCCTGGAGGAGTACAATAGCGGTACACAAATCTTTAAGGTAACGATTCAGGTGAAGGATTCCACCGATACGGAGGTTCTCGCAGAATCCACATTCGAGGTTCATTGCCTGAATACCCCCCTTACCGTGAACCCGGAGGATCGAACGTCTTGAAGGAAGCAAAAAAGAATAACAGGGGGTTTACCCTGATGGAGATGCTCATTGTGGTGGCAATTATCGCCGTGTTGGTTGCCGTTGCCATTCCGGTGCTGAATAACAATCTGGAGAAGGCACGGCAGGCGGTGGATATGGCCAATGCCCGGTCTATCCAGGCAATCCTGGCAACGCTGGTCAATACCGGCGAGGTGGTTTTCCTGGAGAAAACCAACGATACCTATGCAGAAGGGATTGGTATCTGGGTGCTGGTAGTGCGTGATTTGTCGAAGATTCCTCAGGGCTATAATAAAAATGCATTTACGGGAAATGTATACTGCGGTTCCGAAGAAGGTGTGCTTGTCAACAGCGAGTCAACGGTCTTCAATAGGCAGAATTCTCAAATTCAAAAAGCCCTTGCTGCTATGGGCAGCATTTCCAGCCGAAGCCATAGCAGGGGAAGAAAAGAGGGCTGGGACTGGTATGTTGTAGAATACGATTACGACCCCAAAACCGGGGAAGTTCGGGATTATATCTATTCCGGCTTTTCCGGAGACCGCTCCGGCATCCAGACGGCCACCAGGGGCAGTACCAATATTGCGGTTGCAATGAGCCGCAAAAAGAAGTGAAAAATCGCCGCTGCGTAACATTCAAGCTACGCAGCGGCGATTTTTTTGTGCTCTTACAGATGCAGCCAGCGGGCGATTTTCTCCCCCTTTGGCAGCAGCAGGCAGTCCTCTTTGCGCAGGACCTTCAGGAAGACAATGGCGGCCAGGTACACAATGCCGCCTACCATGACAGGCAGCGCACAGAGAAGCAGACGGCTTTCCACATGGGCTGTCAGCAGCGCCCGATAGCAGCCATAGGCACAGGCACCCATGAGCAGGCCGGAGAGCAAGGGGCGCAGGGCGTTGGGCAGAATCTCCGGCGCATCCTTGTAAAGACGGTGGATGGACAGCAGATTCAGCAGGAAGATGAGCATATAGCACACGAGATTGCTGATGGGTGCGCCCACAATGCCGATTTTTGGGTTGCCGGTGAGAATATAAACACTCACCAGCCGTCCAGCGCCTGCCAGAGCCATATTGACCACCGGCAGGATCACATTCCCGTGGGCCTGCATAATGGCGGTAGTGACCAGCACCACGGCGTTGAAGAAGACGCAGATACCCAGAATGGTCATGAGTCTGGCAGCCAGGTCCAGCTTTTCCCCTGTGTAGCCGCCCAGCAGCGCCGTAATGGGCCGGGCCAGCACAGCCAGGCCAATGGCACAGGGAATGGCAATGAGTCCCGTAATGCGGGCGGCGGCTTCCTCGGTCTTCCGGGCAGCGGTGTGGTTGCCGGTGGTGAGCTGGGCCGTAATGGCGGGGATGATGCTGACGGTAATGGGTGTGATAAAGGCGCAGGGCATATTGAAGATGGTTTGGGTCATGACGTGGATGCCCCGCATGGTGTCCGCCGATCTCTGGGTCACGCCGGAGGCAAGCAGCCGGCCCATATAGATTTTGCTGGCAAGGGCCGTGATGATTTGCAGGCAGGCAGAGCCCAGGGTGATGGGAATGGCAATCAACAGAAGGGCTTTGGCCGTCTCGCGGTGGCTCCAGGGCTCGTCCTTGGAGGCGGGCAGCTGCCGGAAGTGCTCCCGGAATACGAAAAAGAGATAAATAACGCTGATCAGGCAGCTGGCGGTGACGCCCAGAATGGCCCCGCCTGCAGCCAGGGAGACAGAACCCGTAGAGCGCAGCAGAAGAACCGCTGCCCCCATGCCCACAACCAGTTTCACAACGGCCTCTATGACCTGGGAGACAGAGGTAGGCACCATATTGCCCTGGCCCTGGAAGAAGCCCCGGAAGGTGGAAATGATGCAGATCAGCAGCACACAGGGCCCCAGAAAGCCGATGGCAGCCCAGGCGTCCGGCTGGTTCTGAAAGCGGGCCAGCTGGCGGCAGAAGGCCGTCATGAGCACGCTGCCCACAATGCCGAAGCTCAGGAAAATCCTTCTGGCCGTGGCATAGACGCGGCGGACCTGATTGTAGTTTTCCAGAGAATTGGCCTGGGAGATCATGCGGCTCATGGCAACGGGAAGCCCGGCGGTGGAGATCATAAGCAGGATGTTGTAGATTTCGTAGGCAGTGTTGAAATAGCCGAAGCCCTGCTCCCCGATAATGGCGTTCAGGGGAATTTTGTACACAGCGCCCATGATTTTCACCAGGGCGGTGGCCATGGCCAATATGGCAGTGCCTTGCAAAAAGTTCTGACCTTCCTGCTTATTCGACATCATTTTCCTCCTTTGCGAAAAGCTTGGGGATGGCGTAGGTTGTCAGCTCCTCCACCACGGCGTTCAGGTCGATGGTGGGGAAGCGGCCGTTCTGGTAGAGAATCTTGCCACGGACCATGGTCATGGCCACGTCACCGCCCTTGGCGGCATACACAAGACCGGTGAGCACATTGTGGCAGGGCATCAGGTGAGGGGCTGTGAAGTCCACCAGCACCAGATCGGCATCCATACCCTCTTTCAGCATACCGCACTCCTGGGCTCTTCCCTGGGCCTGGGCCCCGCAGAAGGTGGCCATCATCAGGGCGGCGGAGCTGGGCAGGGCAGAGGGGTCCCCCTTGGAGGCTCGGACGGACATGGCAGCGCCCCGCATGACCTCGAACATATCCAGATTGCCCGCCTGGATGGCCCCGTCGGTACCCAGAGCTACATTCATACCGGCCTTTACCAGGTCTGTAATGGGGGCGCAGGGCTGGCCGTTTTTCGCGGCGGACAGGGGTAGGGCCACGGTGCTTACCTTCTTCTTGCCCAGCATTTTGGCTTCTTCGGGCTCCAGGAAGGCGCAGCCGGAAGCCGTGGCCGGGACGGCGAAGAGCCGGTGGCAGGCCAGCAGCTCCCCGGGGGTCATGCCTGTGCGGTCCAGGCAGGAGTCCACCTCATTTCGGGTTTCGCTCAGATGCAGCTGCATACCCAGACCCTTCTCGCTGGCGTAGCCCGCCAGAGATTCCCAGAGGGGATAGTTAGAGGTATATTCAGCGAAGATGCCCGCATCGATTTTAATCCGGCCGTTGTCATAGCCGTGCCACTTTTCCACAACCTTTTGCAGCTCCCGGCACTGTTCGTCGGTCTCAAAGTCGAATTCCTCGTTCTGGTCGATGTAGCGATAGCTGGACAGGGCCAGATTGGCTTTGATGCCGCTTTCGGCTACAGCCTGGGCGGTGGCGTTGGGGTAGTAATAAAGATCGGACACGGAGGTCACGCCGAAGCGCAGGCACTCCGCAATGGACAGCAGAGCCGCTGCCTTGGCGCCGCGGGAGTCCATCTTGGCCTCCTTTTGCAGCAGGGCCTCCAGGGCCTCTTTATTGGTCAGGTCATCGGTGAAGCACCGCAGCACAGAGGTTGCCAGATGGGTGTGGCAGTTGATGAGGCCGGGCATGGCCACCATGCCGGTGCCCTCGATGATGGTCTTTGGCATTTCCTCCGGGACCTTTTTGGAGATAAATTCGATTTTTCCATCGGTAATGCCGATGTTGACCCCAAAGAGGACCTCGGTACCGGGGGCCATGGTCACGGCGGTGACGTTGGTAATTAAAGTATCCAAAATACGCAATTCCTTTCGGTGTGATAAAGCCGGAGAAGATCAGATGAGCCCCTGTTTCGTGGGATCCAGAGAATCCAGCAGCGCGAAAATCTCTTTTTTCTGCGCCAGTACGGAATCAATCTGCTCAATATACTGCTCCGGGAACTTGGGGTTGTGGAAGCGGGTGAGGCGCCCATCCGGCAGGTTCACCTTGGTCATGCCGCCGCCGCCCAGGGAGAGAATGGTGTGGGTTTCCTCCATCATGTAGATGTTGTACAGGCAGTCCCGTCCGTCCCGGCTCCAGCCTACGTTTTCGAAAGAGCCGGACATATATTTTTGCCGGTACAGGTAGTAGGGCTTGTACCCTACGGCTCGGAGTCGGTCCTCGGCATAGGCAACCATTTTGGTTACATCCTCGGCAGAGGGGAGGTTTTCTCGTTTTTCGAACAGGTCTGCCCCCTTTTTCAGCGCCAGAGTATGTACGGTGATATTGGCGGGGTCCAGGTCGATTACCCGGTCCAGACTGCGGCAGAAGCCGTCCACGGTATCCGTTGGCAGGCCTGCAATCAGGTCCATGTTGATGTCCCGGAAGCCTGCATCCACCGCCTCGCCGTAGGCGCGAAGGACATCTTCGGCCTTGTGTGGCCGCCCGCAGGCCCGGAGTACGGAGTCCTCCATGGTCTGGGGGTTGATGCTCATCCGGTCTGCGCCGTGGTCAAAGATGGTTTGCAGCTTTTCCGCATCCAGGGTATCGGGTCTGCCGCCTTCTACGGTGAATTCCAGGCAGCGGGACAAATCGAAGCTGTCCCGGATGGCGTCCAAAAGCCGGGCCATCTGGGGGCTTGTCAGGGTCGTGGGGGTGCCGCCGCCCATGTAGAGGCTGCGTATTGTCCTTCCGGACTGCCGGAGAAGCGCGCCGGTGCACTGAATCTCCTTCAGCAGTGCCTCCAGATAGGGCTCCATCAGCTCGGTTTTCTTGCCAACCGTGCGGCTGACAAAGCTGCAATAGGCACAGCGGGTGGGGCAGAAGGGAATGCCCACATAGACGCTGACATCGGAGGGCTGGGTTTTGTGCACAGCCTCCACGGTGGAGACAGAGCAGTCCACTGCCAGGCGTCGCCGCTGGGGTGTGACGAAGTATACATCTTTTAGGAGCTTTTCGGCGCTTTTGGGTGTTCCGCCCTCCAAAAGGCACTTGGTGGTCAGCTTGGTGGGGCGAACCCCGGCCAGGGCACCCCAGGCAGGCTCTTGGGGGAGCAGCTGTACTGCCGCCAGATAGACGCTCTGCTGCAGGGCTCTGCGCCGCAGCCGGACGGTTTCTTCCGCTGCCCGGATGCGCCGGGAAGCGCTGACGGTCCGGCAGTCCAGGGTGATTTTTGCCGTGGCGGTGAGCCAGGTTTGCCCTCTGTGCAGGGCGGAAACCGCCTGGACCTGGGCACCCTCAGGGAAGAGGGACAGCAGAAGCTGCTCCACGGCGTAACGGTCGTCATGACCGGATAAAGTCAATTGAATCATGGGTCCGTCCTTTTATAGATAGGGATTTGTCTGCTTTTCCCGGTTCAGCGTGGAGCTGGGACCGTGGCCGGGGCAAACCCGGTAGTTTTCGGAAAGGACTGCCAAGCGGTGCAGAGAATCCCGCATGGCCCGGGCATCCCCACAGGGCAGGTCCGTCCGCCCGCAGGAACCGGCAAACAGGGTGTCTCCGGAAAATAGGGTGTCCTCCATAATCAGGCACACGGAGCCGGGGGTGTGGCCCGGGGTTTCCAGTACCTGAATGGGGATATCGGCCAGCGTCAGCGTGTCGCCATCTCCGTAGCCGTCCGTATAGTATAGGGGCCCGTTTGTCAGCATGGGCGGCATAGCCAGCTCTTTCTTATCGAGGAACACCTTGCAGTCATACTGCGCCGCCAGATCCTTGACAGCTCCCACGTGGTCAAAGTGGCAGTGGGTCAGCAGAATTGCAGCGGGAGTCAGCCCTTTTTCCTCCAGATAGGAAGAAATGATCTCCGGCTCGTAGCCGGGGTCAATGATGAGGCAATCGGTGCTGTTTTCTTCGTGAACAATATAGCAGTTGGTTTGGTAATCTCCCAGAGGGAGAACGTGGATTTTCAGCATACAGTTAGCTCCTTCTGGGGGTGTTCATCAGCTGGTCAGTGTCCAAAATCAGGGTGATGGGGCCATCGTTCAGGGATTCCACCTTCATATCTGCCCCAAACCGCCCGTGCTGGGGCGGGTAGCCCAGACGCTCGCATTCCTTTAAGAACTGCTCATAGAGCTTGTTCCCCAGCTCAGGGTCTGCGGCCTCCGTAAAGCTGGGGCGGCGGCCCTTGCGGCAGTTGCCATAGAGGGTGAACTGGCTGACCACCAGGACCTCTCCCTGGACGGCTTCCAGTCCTAAGTTCATTTTTCCGTTTTCGTCCTCAAAAATCCGCAGCCCAAGGGCCTTTTCGGCTAGGACGCGGCAGGTTTCTTCGGTATCCTCCGGACCAACGCCCAGCAGAATCAGAAAACCCTGCCCGATTTTCCCGACGACCTCTCCGTCAATGGTGACGGAGGCGTATTTAACTCTTGTTAAAACCGCACGCATAAAAGGGCCTCCTTTAATTTTGGCCCCGCTTGGAGCCGGTGACATCGCGGATATTCAGAAGCTTTGTACGGATGGCATTCAGCTCGGCGGTGTTCTTTACCTCGAAGCGGATGGTAATGGTGCTGCGGCCGTTGGCGAGGTCCTTGCCGCTGAGTTCCTTCACCCGGACCCGGGCGGTGGTCAGCGCCTGGGCGACATCCAGCACCAGACCGTCTCTCGTAATGCAGTCCAGCTCCAAGGTGGTCTCGAAGGGCTGCTCTTCCATATTGGCCCAGCGGACCCGCACCCAGCGGCCTGCCTGCTTGGGGTCTTCCCGGTTCTGGGCGTTGGGACAGTCCGCCCGGTGGACGGAAACGCCGAAGCCCTTGGTGATAAAGCCCACAATGGCATCCCCGGGAACGGGGGTGCAGCACTTGGCGAATTTGATCATGCAGGAGTCGATGTCCTCCACGATCACGCCGTTGACCGCGTGGCGGTTCTGCTTGACGGCCTCACTGTCGGGGTTCACCCGCAGAGGTGACTGGGGCAGCTTTTCCCCGGCCTGGGCTTTGATGGATTTGTTGATATCGTCCCGGATGCGGCCTACGGCCTTCACGGCAGTGAGGCCGCCGTAGCCGATGGCGGCATACATATCGTCCCAGTTGTCAAAGGCCAGCTTACGCAGCAGTGCGCCTTCCAGATCGGGGTCGTTCAGGGCGGACAGGGGCAGACCGGAACGCTTCATTTCGGATTCAAAGGAGGCTTTGCCGTGGATGATGTTCTCGTCCCGCTTTTCCTTCTTGAACCACTGCTTGATTTTGGTACGGGCCTGGTTGCTCTGGCAGATATTCAGCCAGTCCCGGCTGGGACCCTTGGCGGCCTTGGAGGTGATGACCTCTACAATGTCGCCGTTTTTCAGCTTGGTGTCGATGTTGGCGATACGGTTGTTGACCTTGGCCCCCACCATGGCGTTGCCTACGCCGGAGTGAATGGCATAGGCAAAGTCAATGGGCGTGGAGCCGGAGGGCAGGGAGACAATGCGGCCCTTCGGGGTGAAGACGAAGACCTCGTCGTCGAACATATCGATTTTCAGGGATTGGACGTATTCCTCTGCATCGGCGTCCTGCTGGCTTTCCAGCAGACGGCGGACCCACTCGAAGTCCTTTTCCGTACCGGAGCCGGTACCCTGCTTGTATTTCCAGTGGGCGGCAATGCCGTATTCTGCGGTTTCGTGCATTTCCCAGGTGCGGATCTGCACCTCGAAGGGAATGCCCTGGGAGCCGATGACGGTGGTGTGCAGGCTCTGGTACATATTGGGCTTGGGGGTGGAGATATAGTCCTTGAACCGGCCTGGAATCAGGTTGAAAAGGTCATGGATGTGGCCCAGCACGTTATAGCAGTCCGGGATGGAGTCCACAATGACCCGGAAGGCGTAGATGTCATACAGCTCGTCCATCCGCTTGCCCTGGGCCTGCATTTTCCGGTAGATGGAATAGACGTGCTTGATGCGGCCATAGGTGGTGTTGTGGATACCCATGGCGGTAAGCCGCTGGGTGATCTTCTCCTGAATGGTGCGCATGAAGCTTTCGTCCTGCTCCTTGTGCTCCTGGAGGTAGGCCGTTATCTCATTGTATTCCTTGGGAGCCAGATATTTGAGGGAGGTGTCCTCCAATTCCCATTTGACCTTCTGCATACCAAGCCGGTGGGCCAGGGGCGCGTAGATGTCCATGGTCTCCTGACACTTGGCAATCTGCTTTTCGGGGGACTGGTACTGCATGGTGCGGATGTTGTGGAGCCGGTCGGCAATTTTGATAAGCACCACCCGGATGTCTTTGCTCATGGCCATGAACATCTTCCGCAGATTTTCCATTTGGGCCTGCTCCCGGGAGGAGAAATCCGCCCGGGTCAGCTTGGTGACGCCCTCCACCAGTTCGGCAACGGTGGGGCCGAAAAGCTTCTCAATTTCCTCATGGGAAGCGTCGGTGTCTTCAATGCAGTCGTGGAGCAGCGCGCCTAAGATGGCATCCATATCCAGGCCCATCTCCGTGACGATCTGGGCCACGGCCAGAGGGTGGATGATATAAGGAGAGCCGTCCTTCCGCTTCTGGGCGGCGTGCTTTTTATTGGCATAGTCTACAGCCTTGTCAATGAGGGCAAAATCCGCATCGGGCATCCGCTTGCGGATGGTGTCCATCATGGAGGCATAGTGTTCTTCAAAGGTTTCCATATGTGTCAACTCTCTTTCGCATGCAGAAGGCGCTGCATGGTTTGGCTTTGTGTCAAATCCGCCTTCTGAGTGCCGGGGGTCAGGCGGATGGACAGAGAAAGATGTACCCGTTTCAGCTCCAGCAGACCCACATCATGGAAGATGTCCAGGCAGGTCAGCAGGGTTTCCAGACGCATGGACACGCCGGTGCTGCGGACGATTTTCCGGCACAGGCACAGGGGGCTCTCCAGAATCTCCCCACTGGAGACAGAGGCCAGATACCGCCATACATTTGCCAGGGTGGGGCGGTCCGGCAGCAGGGCAGCGGCCTGTTCCCGGGTAATGGAGCCCTGACGCAGGCAGCGGTAGCGCGTGACCTCCATGGAACAGGGGGCGGCGCAGCTGGGGCGGATATCCACCACATTCATCTGCACACTGCGTTCCCCACGAAATTCATTGATTTGGGGATGGAACGCCACGTCCACAATGTCCCCCTGGGCAATTCCGGCGGAGACCGGGTCTGCGGAGAAATAGATGGCGTTCAGGCTGTAGTGCCCCCGGCGCAGCCGCAGGCGCATATGCCGCCCGTTTCCAACCTGCTGAATGCGCTCTACGGTCAGCCCCGTCATCATGAGCATGGGCTTGGGGCAGCCGCTGCCGCAGGGCTCCAAAAGCTCCAGCCCTTGGATTTCAGAAATGGTCAGCATTTCCGGGGTGATGGCACAGTCCAGGTCCAGGGTGCTGATATGAGTATCATCGGCATAGAAGTCGGCGGCCATGGCGCAGATTTTGCGCCGAAATTCCGGAATGTTGTCCCGGCTGATGGTAAAGCCCGCCGCCAATTCGTGGCCGCCGTAGCTTTCCAGCAGGGGCGACAGCGAACGGAGAGAGGCGAAGAGGTTAAAACCGCCGTGGCTCCGGGAACTGGCCTTGCCGTGGCTCCCATCCAGGCAGATAAGGAAGGCCGGACAGGCGAATTCCTCGGAAAGCCGGCTGGCCACAATGCCCACAACACCCTGGTGCCAGCTTTCGTCGGCCAGAACGATGGCTTCCGGCGGTGTCCCCTCGGGAAGCATGGCAATGGCCTGCCGGTAGATGTCGGATTCAATTTGCTGCCGTTGACGGTTCAGCTCGCACAGCTGGGCGGCATCCGCCTGGGCCCGCTCCGGGTCCTGGGTCAGAAACAGGTCCACGGCCACATCTACCTGCCCCATACGCCCGGCGGCGTTGATCCTGGGTGCCAGCATGAAGCCAATGGTGGAGGCGGAGATATCGCTTTTGGCGCAGCCGCACTCTTCAATCAGGGCGGCCAGTCCAGGCCGTTTCGTGCTGCTGAGCGATTGCAGTCCCCGGGAGACGAACACTCGGTTCTCTCCCACCAGGGGAATTACATCGGCCACGGTGCCCAGGCACACCATGTCGGCATAGCTGTCCAGCACGGCTTCGGTGTCTCCGGAAAGGGCGCAGGCCAGCTTAAAGGCCACGGCAACACCGGAGAGATTCTGGTGGGGATAGCCGTCGTCAGGGCGGTGGGGGTCCACTACGGCAACGGCCTGGGGCAGGGATTCCTTGCACTCATGGTGATCTGTAATGACCAGATCCATGCCAAGCTCCCGGCAGAGCGCCGCCTCTTCCACGGCGGTGATGCCGCAGTCTACGGTGATGATAAGCTTCACCTGGTCAGATGCCAGCTGCCGCAGGGCGATGGGGTTTAGGCCGTAGCCCTCCTCCAGCCGCCCGGGAATGTAGCAAACACAGTCAGCGCCCAGGTGACGCAGAAAGTCCGTCAGCAGGCAGGTAGCAGTGATGCCGTCCACATCATAGTCCCCAAAAACGGCGATTTTTTCATGGGTATCCACTGCCTTCCGGACCCGGGCGGCAGCCTTGTCCATATCCGTCATGGCAAAGGGGTCCGGCAGGGCGGCATCACAGCACAGAAAATCCCGTGCCTTTTTCACATCCGTTAATCCGCGCCCGGCCAGAACCATAGCCGCCAGAGGAGGAAAGCCGCCGCCAACCAGGGCATTCACATCCTGCGCCTGGGGCTGGGCGCATTTCCAAATTCCGTATTTCAAGATCACACACATCCAGTTAAAACATTTTCTCTTTATTATAGCAAAAATGCCTGTAATACTCAATAGGTTTCGTTGGAAAAATAACGGAATCGGGGGTGAAGGCTTATTCCTTTCCGGGGAGCATCTGCATTGCGGCGGCGCTCAGCATAGGAAGCAGCAGCATTCCCGCAATACCCCACAGGCGATAGCCGCAGTACATGGCAATCAGGGTTGCCAGAGGGTCCAGCCCCAGGTGCTTCCCAATGATTTTCGGCTCCAGTATGGAGCGCAGCAAGGCGGCCACGGCATAGAGCCCCAGAAGCCCCAGAGCTCTGCCCCCATCGCCGGACAGCAGGCACACCAGGCTCCAGGGCAGCAGAACCGTGCCGGTGCCCAGCACGGGAAGGGCATCTACCAGGCTCACAAGGGCTGCAATCAGCAGGGGGCTGCCGATGCGCAGCAGGCAGAAGCCAATGCTGAGGATGCAGAAGGTAATGGCCAGAAGCTTGCACTGGGAGCCAAGCCAGCTCTCCAGAATATCCCGGAGCCGCCGGAAGGCGCGCAGCCATTTTTCCAGCTGCTGCCGGGGGAGCTTTTCGGAAAGATACCGACCGATGGCGCTCAGCCGCGCGCTGATGAGGAAGGCGGAGAGCAGCCCGGTTCCCAGACACAGAGCAGCATCGGGAAGCCCGGTGATGACGGCTCCCGCCGTGCCCAAGGCAAAGCCGCTGGCCCGTTCCAGCAGGGCAGTACCGCCGGAGAAAAACTCTGCCACATTTTTCCGGTAGGCGGACTGAAGCCCCTGGGGCAGGTTGTCGGAAAAGGTAAGAAGCCATTTCTGCAGCAGCCCCATGCCGCTGCCTACGGTCTGGGTTAGCCGGGGTACCCAGCTTTCCGGGGCAGGAAACTGCCGAAAAAGCAGCCCAAGGACCAGCATGATAATGGCCAGCGCTCCTGCCAGGGTGGCGCTGACACCTACGCCGGCGGCTAATGCCCGGGGGAGCTTTCCCTGTCGGCAGAGGAAGCGGACGGCGGGCTCCGAGGCCAGCGCCAGACCGGTTCCCAGCAAAAAAGGAAGGAAAAAGGGAAGTAAAAATCGGGCGCAGAGCCAGAAAAGCAGCAGAAGACCGCTGAAACAGAGTATTTTCTTTGCACGAAATTCCATAAAAGACCTCCTGCCTGGGGATTGTTTTTGATACATGGACAAAAATAGAAAAGAAAAAGCGGAATGTGCTTGCTTTTTTCAAAAAATATGTTACAATGTAAACAATACAAGAACACTTGTGCGCCGGAGATGGCGCATCTTTAATAGGAGGGCCATATGTCCAAACAACCACAATACTATATTGTCGAAGCGTCCGCTTTGCCCGAGGTTTTTTTGAAGGTGGCGGAAACTAAGCGCCTGTTGTCTACAGGGGAAGCGGGAACCGTGAATGAAGCCACCCGGATGACGGATATCAGCCGCAGCGCCTTTTACAAGTACCGTGATGCGGTGATGCCATTTCAGAATATGATGATGGGCCGCATTGTAACCATCCAGCTGCTGCTGCACGATGAGGCGGGCCTGCTTTCCGACATTCTGCAAATTCTGGCCGACGTGAAAGCCAATATTAAGACCATCAATTCCATTGTACCTACAAACGGCACCGCTGTCGTGACCATTTCTGCCGAAACCATGGATCTGACCATTTCCCTGGAGGACCTGATCGAAAAGCTGAACGCTACCCACGGTGTGATCAAGGCCAATGTATTGGCGGGCTGACATATCCACCCATAGAGGGCTGCTCCTGGACGGAGCGGCCTTTTTTTGCGCACTTCCTGCCGGAAAAACGCATATCCTGACAATGAAAGAGCAAAGGAAAATCATCCGGACAGGGGCCGGTATTTGCGGGGGGAAGGGTATGCTGATCGTTCAAAAATACGGTGGGACTTCTTTGCAGGACGGCGAATGTATGCTGCGCGCAGCCAGACGGCTGACGGAGGCCCATCGCCGGGGAGATGAGGTCGTGGCGGTGGTTTCCGCCCAGGGGCAGACGACGGACGAAATGATCGCCTGGGCGGCCCAGGTCAACCCGAGGCCATCCAGGCAGGAGCTGGATGCCTACCTGGCGGCGGGGGAGCAGATGTCCGCCAGTCTGATGGCCATGGCCATTGGGGCCCTGGGCGGCAAGGCCATCAGTATGACAGGCTGGCAGGCAGGCATCCGCACGGACAGCAGCTTTGGCGCGGCCAGAATCGTGGCGGTGGATCCGGACCCTATTCGTGCGGAACTGGTCAAGGGGCGGATCGTGGTGGCTGCGGGCTTCCAGGGCGTGGACGAGACGGGACGTATAACTACCCTGGGCCGGGGCGGCTCAGACACCACGGCGGTGGCCCTTGCTGCGGCACTGGGGGCGGACAAATGCCAGATTTTTACGGATGTAGACGGCATTTATGACCGGGACCCCCGGCGCTTTGCGGATGCCACCCGGTTTGACCGAATCGGTTACGGGGAAATGCTGCGCCTGATTGCCAGCGGGGCCCAGGTCCTTCACGACCGGTCTGTGGAGATGGCAAGAGATGCCCGCCTGCCTTTGGAGGTCCTGTCCTCCTTTCACCCGGGACCGGGGACCATCGTGGGCCCCATGGAATAATGCTCCCCGGGAAAGGGGGCAGCTATTCCGAAAACCGCAGGAAAAATGAAAAAAAGCCCTTGACAAAGGAAAGAATCCATGGTAAAATCTCCGGGTAATCAAGAAGGCTGAACATCCGCCTCACCGTAAGCCATGCGAAACGGTTCAATACAAAGCTTTGTTCCTTTCGGAATTTTTGCGAGTATGCGGATGCTTTGGCATCCGCTTTTTGTTATTTGTTTTGGAGGTGCTTACCATCGCAAAGTTAGACCATCAGCTCAACGAGGAAATCCGGGACAAAGAGATCCGGCTCATTGGTGCAGACGGCGCCCAGCTGGGGATTGTTTCCGCAGCCCAGGCCAACGCCATGGCGGAGGAGCAGGGGATGGATCTGGTGAAGATCTCGCCCAACGCTGTGCCTCCTGTGTGCAAGATCATGGACTATTCCAAGTTCTGTTTCGATCAGAAGAAGCGGGAGAAGGAAGCCAAGAAGAACCAGCGGGTCGTGGAAATCAAGGAGATCCGTATGAGCCCCAGCATTGACACCAACGATCTCAATACCAAGGTTAAAGCAGCCCAGAAGTTCCTGGCAGACGGAAACCGGGTGAAGGTCAGCGTTCGTTTCCGCGGACGGGAAATGGCCCATACCAACCTGGGTGAGAAGCTGCTGATGGATTTCGCCGATGCCTGTGCCGAGGTCGCTTCCATGGAGAAGAATCCCAAGCTGGAAGGCCGCTTCATGGCGATGTTCCTGACCCCCAAGAATAGCAAGTAAGTATTTTATTACACAAGATACGGAAGGAGAACTACCTATGCCCAAGCTGAAAACCCATAGCGGTGCAAAGAAGAGATTCAACCTGACCAAGACTGGTAAGATCAAGAGAGCACACGCTTTTAAGAGCCACATCCTCACCAAGAAGACCACCAAGCGTACCCGTCATCTGCGCAGCACCACTTACGCCGACGTGACCAATGTGGATGCAATCAAAAAGATGATTCCGTACAAATAAGGGATAGACAGGAGGATTATAGTATATGGCTAGAGTTAAAGGCGCAATGATGACGCGCAAGAGAAGAAATGCAACCCTGAAACTGGCAAAGGGCTACTGGGGTTCCAAGTCCAAGCACTTCAAGATGGCCAAGCAGGCCGTTATGAAGTCCGGCAACTACGCTTTCGAAGGCCGTAAGCAGAAGAAGCGTGCTTACCGCACCATGTGGATCGCCCGTCTGAGCGCTGCTGTCGCTCCCTACGGTCTGAACTACTCCACCTTCATGAACGGTGTGAAGAAGGCCGGTATCGAGATGAACCGCAAGAGCCTGTCCGAGATGGCAATCCAGGACAATGCCGCTTTCGCCGCTGTTGTGGAGAAGGCCAAGGCTGCTCTGAACTAATTTCGCTTTCAAAAGCCCTGCCGAAAACAAACGGCAGGGCTTTTTGCTGCAAAGGAGAATTCTATGGAACTGACGTTAACCGCAGCCCGGGCAGGGAAGCTCAGTTCGTTTCTGAAAAACGAACTGAAGATGTCCACAGGCCTTGTGAATAAAGTCAAGTGGGCGGACGGCCTCCGGGTCAATGGCCTCAGCTGCCATACGAATTACCAGGTAGAGCCGGGAGACGTTATTGCAGTGCGTTTGGAAGAGGCGCAGCCGGAGTATCCGGCAGAGCAGGGGCCCCTTGCGGTGCTTTTTGAGGATGATTGGCTCCTGGCGGTGGATAAGCCTGCCGGAATGCTGATCCATCCTTCCCGGAACCGAATCACGGGAACCCTTGCCAATCTTGTCCAGGGTTACTATGCCCGGACGGGGCAGCGGGGGGCTTTTCATCCGCTGACCCGGCTGGACCGGGATACCTTCGGCATTGTGCTCATTGCCAAGAATTCCCATATCCATGCGCTTTTGCAGCAGCGCAAGCCCCGGAAGACCTACGAGGCTCTGGTTTTCGGCGGGCCGGATGAGGAAGCGGGCCTTATTGATGCGCCCATTGCCCGAAAGGAGCTTCCCAGCCTTCTGCGGGAAATCCGGCCGGACGGCAAGCCCAGCATTACCCGTTACCGGGTCTTGGAGCGGGGGGCACGGGTGAGCCGCCTGGAGCTGGAGCCCGTTACCGGAAGAACCCATCAGCTGCGGCTGCACTGCGCCTATATGGGCTTTCCCATACTGGGAGACCCCCAGTATGGCAGCGAGGCATCCATGGCCTTTTCTCATGAGAAAAACTTTGAGACCCAGCTGCTGCTGGCAAAGCGCCTGGAATTTATCCACCCCATTACCGGGCAGACCATGGCGCTTGAGAGCCGCATGACCCTGCCGGAGCTTATGTGAGGGATAGCAGGTCGATTACATCCGTAAGGCAGTCGCACAGGGCATGGATGCGGCTCAGGTCCTCTGTATCGGGCCTATCCTGGTCCGGCACCATGACGGTCATGCAGAGCGCACGTTCGGCGGACAGCAGCCCCGCTTTGGAATCCTCCAGGGCCACACAGCGTTCACTTGGCAAGCCTAAAACCGCGGCGCCTTTCAGGTAGATGTCCGGGGCGGGCTTGCCTTTTTGAACATCATAGCTGGTGACAATGGCAGCAAAGCGGTGGAAGAGTGTCAGAGGGTCCAGGTACTGCTTTACCCGTTCAATAGGAGAGGCGGTGCAGATGGCTGCGGGAATATGGGCGCGTTCCAGAGCATCCAGCAGCGCATAGATTCCGGGCTTCGGCGGAATGCCCTGGCTTCCTACATAGGCGTCCATCAGTTCGATGCGCTTGTTCCGCATTTGAATGTAGTCAACCCCGGGGCCAAAATAGCTTTCCAGCTGGGTGGCGGCCGCACCCCGGTTCAGTCCCCGCATGCCGATAGCCTGGGCGTAGGTCATGGAATAGCCCAGGGAAAGGGCCGCCTCCTGCCAGAAGCGGGTGTAGAGCCCTTCGGAATCCAGAATCACGCCGTCCATATCAAAGAGAACCCCCTGCACCCGGGAGATGGGCTTGAAGATTTGGTATGCCATAGCGTTGCCTCGCTTTCCTTTTTCTGCGACTATGATACAGAATTCAAAAGGTATTTTCCAGTGGGGGATTCTGCTTTTTTAATCACTTCTTAATGATTCCCCCTCTTTCTAATTAAGAAAGGGAATGGTATAATGGTTGCAGATGGAGAACAAACGGAGGAATGGATATGTATCGGATTTTGATTTGTGACGATCAGAAGGATATTGTAAACGCGCTGAAAATCTATCTGACCCCGGAAGGATACGACCTGTACGAGGCCTACAACGGCCAGGAGGCAGTGGAGCTGTGCCGGAAAACACCGATGGATCTGATCTTGCTGGATGTGATGATGCCCGTCATGGACGGCGTGACGGCCACAGCCAAAATTCGGGAATTTTCCAACGCACCCATTATTCTGCTGACGGCGAAGTCCGAGACCGAGGATAAGGTCTTGGGGCTCAACGTTGGTGCGGATGACTATATTACCAAGCCCTTTGTGCCCGTGGAGGTGCTGGCCCGCATCCGCTCTCAGCTGCGGCGGTATTCCCGGATGGACAGCCGCACGGAGGACAAGGAGACCCTGACCATCGGCGGTATTTCCCTGGATGACCGCACCAAGTCCGTCACCGTGGAGGGGGAGCCTGTGAGCCTGACCCCTACGGAGTATTCCATACTGCATCTGCTCATGTCCAACCCCGGCAAGGTCTATTCCACCAAGGCTCTCTATGAGGCCGTCTGGCAGGAGGCCGCTCTGGGCAGCGAGGGCAGTGTTGCCGTGCATATCCGCCATCTGCGGGAGAAAATCGAGATCAACCCCTCTGAGCCCCGGTACTTAAAAGTCATGTGGGGCCAGGGTTATAAGCTGGAGGGGGAGAGCAAATGAGAAATCATGTGATCTTCAAGTTCCTGGCCATTGCTCTGTGTGCCCTGTGCCTTATGGGGGCCATTGTCTCCGGGGGCAGCCTGGTGGTGCTGGCGGGGCTGGGCTTGCAGGACGGCCAGAGCCCCCGGGAAAAATGGCGCGCAGACCTGGAAGACAACCTGCAATGGCAGGCGCGGAACTATGTGGCCCGCTATGCCGCCCAGGCAGAGGGCCAGGCCGACCAGGCGTTTGTAAACCGGCGTTACAGTGAACCGGCATATGACTACCAGATCAAAGACAGCAAAGACGATGTCGTAGCGGAAAGCATTACCATGACAGGCGACTTCACGGAATTTGTCTATACCGTCAATGCGGGGACTGTAAATTATGAGTTCCCGGTAAGCGAAGGCGTTACCAGCAAATTCCCCAATTGGGAGGAGACCCGGGAGCAGCTGGCGGAGGAATATCAGAAGGAACACCCTGACGAGGAATTCCGGGTTTCCAGTTTCTGGGGATCCGACAATACAGAGATTTACTATGTTGTGCAGGAGCAGCCCACCAAACAGGACTATACCGTAATTTTCCACATCGCAAATTCGGGCCTGGGCGGAACCCTGGCAGACCGGCTGTGGTCTATGGCGGATGCCGTCTGGCGGCACGAGCTGGAAGTATCCGTAGCTCTGGGCGTGTGCCTGGTGTTGTTTGCGGCGCTGGCGGTGTATCTGTGCATGGCGGCGGGCCGGAAGCCCGGCTCGGAGGAGATTCGCCCCGGCGGCCTGAACTGCATCCCTCTGGATATCTATCTGGCGGCGGTGGTGCTTGGGGCAATCGGCTATGTGCTCTGCGCCGCAGAGGGGCTGGGCTATTTCATCCAGCAGAGTATGCTTATCTTCCTCAGCATCTATGGCTATGGGCTGTATGCCTGGTGCCTGCTCTTCGTGGGCTTCTGCTTTGCCTGCGCCGCCCAGTTCAAGACCCCGAATTTCTACTGGTGGCGCCGCAGTGTGACGGGCCTATGCTGGAGAATTGTGGTCTGGTGCTGGCATTTCGGCTGGAAGTGCCTGGGCTGGGCCTATAAGATTCTGTGGACCGTGACCATCGGCCTTGTGAGCTGGGCCTGGAAGACCATCAAGAAGCTCTTCTCCTGGCTGATCGGCTGGGTGCGCAAGCTCTATGGCCTGCTGCCCCTGAGCTGGCAGTGGCTGGTTGGAGGGCTGCTGGTCGGCGGCTGCACCTTCCCTGGGCTGCTGTGGGACAGCAATCTGCTGCTCTTCATCAGCTTCGCCATCGCCCTGGCAGTGGTGATCTACAGCGCCAATGTCTATGCCACTCTTCTGGAGGCGGCCAAGCGGATGCGGGGGGGCGACCTGGAGATCAAGGTGGACGAAAAGCTGATGATCGGCGGCTTCAAGGATATGGCCCAGGAGCTGAACGGCCTGTCCGATGTGGTCATGGTGGCGGCCCAGAAGCAGATGCGCTCCGAGCGGATGCGCACCGAGCTCATCACCAACGTCTCCCACGACATTAAGACCCCTCTGACCTCCATTATCAACTATGTAGACCTGCTGCAGAAGCCCCATTCTCCGGAGGACGGGCAGGCCTATCTGGAGGTGCTCTCCCGGCAGTCGAACCGCATGAAGCGGCTCATCGACGACCTGATCGAGCTGAGCAAGGCCTCCACCGGCAATATTACGGTGAATCTCACCACCATGGACGCGGTGGAGACCGTGAACCAGGCTCTGGGCGAATTTACGGACAAGCTGGAAGCCGCCCACCTGATGCCCGTCTTCCGGGCACCCAAGGAGCCCCTCTATATCCACGCCGACGGAAGACTGGCCTGGCGGGCCATGAGCAATCTGCTGAGCAACGCCGCCAAGTACGCCCAGCCGGATACCCGGCTCTATGTGGACATGGTGGCGGTGGACGGAAAGGTGTGTATCTCCTTTAAGAACATCTCCCGGGACTCCCTGAACATCAGTGCCGACGAGCTCATGGAGCGCTTCGTCCGGGGCGAGGCCTCCCGCAGCCAGGAGGGCAGCGGCCTGGGCCTCAACATCGCCAAAAGCATGATGGAGCTCCAGCACGGCGCGTTGGAGCTGCTGGTGGACGGAGACCTGTTCAAAGCAACCCTGATCTTCCCTCAGGAGGTATAAAAGATTCCCGTAGGAATGCCGATTCCTACGGGAATTTTTACATATTTTTCACAGAAGTTTCACGCTATTTTGATTGTTAGCCTCCGATTTTTGTGGTATACTATGAAAAAATTGAATGAAAGGGGAATGCCAAATGGATAAGCGGAAAGCAAACCAGAATGAGGACATTGATGACCTGATTTTTGAAGACTGCGACCAGAGCGTCAGCGAGCGATAAATCTCAAAGGTTATTGGCAAGAACCACACTTCGAGGGTGTGGGTTTTGTTTTTATATGCAAAAAAGCGTTCCGACTAAAAAGGAACGCTTTTTCGATTTTTATTAAATTTTATGAATTACCTCGCCGTTCAGTACGGCCTCTTCCAGAATATCCCCCCGGTAGCGCAGGGTCAGCAGAAAGAAGGGCGCATCCTGCCACAGCAGATCCAGAAAGATCCTGTCTCCTTCCCACGTGGGAAGGCTGTTCAGAAATTCCCGGCTGACCCATTCCAGATCCCCCTCGTCGCAGAGGTGCATTTCCCCTTCAAAGCCGTCGGCGGTGAAGAGGTACATGAATTCGCCCTCGCACTCCGTGTTCAGGAAGGTGACCACGCCCCGGCAGCGCCAGGAGGTCAGGGTCAGGCCGGTTTCCTCCCAGGCCTCTCGGAGCAGGCATTCGTCCGGGCTTTCCTCTGGCAGGAATTTGCCGCCGATGCCGATCCATTTGTCGTGGTTGATATCGTTTTTCTTCTTGACCCGGTGGAGCATCAGCACCTGATCTCCCCGGATCACATAGCACAGTGTGGTATTTTTCATCTTATTGACGCTTCATCAGCCGGTAGGCCAGATGCTGCGGAGTGACCACCACTTCGCTGTGGCCCTCTTCCCGCTCGCCGTCCAGGGTCCAGGGCATTTCCGGGTCGGCAAAAATGCGGATGTGGGTGGCAGACCGGAAGGTCAGCATGGCGCAGTTGTATTTCTGGGTGTTCAGGGCTACGATGCACTCGTGAATCTCCGCCAGATTCTTAGGAGCCCGCACCAGCAGAATTTCCAGCTTGTTGTCCTGTAAATCCACAACCTCGGGGTCCAGGGTCAGAATACCGCCCACAGAGGTGGAGTTGCAGATGGCACCGAAGAGAAAGTCGTCCTCCACTTCTTCGCCGTCAATGATCATCTTGATATGCTCCTTGCGGATCTGGGACAGCTCCTGAATGCCCTCCAGCACATAGGCCGTGTGGCCCAGGGTGTTTTTGATGCTCTGCGGGGTGGCGTAACTGGTGCGGGTAAAGGCACCGAAGGAGGCCACATAGGAGAAGTACCGCTCCCCAAATTTGCCGGCGTCATAGGCCACGGGGGAGCCCAAAATGATGTCCTGGGTAGCCTCCAGAATGTCCGAGGAGAGCTTCAGGCTGGAGGCAAAATCGTTGGTGGAGCCGGCGGGAATGTAGCCGATGGGGGTATTGAGGCCCGCTTCCAGGATGCCTGCCAGGGTCTCATTGAAAGTGCCGTCACCGCCGCAGCAGACCACCAAGTCCACGTCCCGGCATACACGGGCCACCTCCACGGTGGCATCTCCGGGACCGGCGGTGATGTAAACCTGAACGGTGTAGTCGGCACGGTTGAACATGGCAATGATTTCCGGCAGCAGCTTTGCGGCCTTTTTCTGCCCGGAATAGGGATTCACGACCAAGAGCAATTTTTTCATGAAAAAACCCTCGCAATATTACAATTCATAGTTTTTTATAAAACCTATTATAGCACGTTTCTGACTCTTCGCAAGCGGGGGACACATCTGTTCGTAAAAATGTTACAATTGATTTTTTTACATGCTGTTTACGGCTGCGAAAAGCTCAGCGGGAGAGAAAGACAACTTCATGCTCAGATGAAATGCGGCCTTTTAGTCCGCTTGTGGCGTACAATGTGCCATCGTCGGAAATCAGGATGGCCTCAAAGCTGTCGGCGTGGCTGCGCCAGTATTCTGTGGCCTGCTCCAGCCCCATAATATAGAGTGCGGTGGAGAGCCCATCGCCCAGAGCGCCGTCATTGGTGATAATGGAAACAGAGCTCAGGCCGCTTTGGGCGGGATAGCCCGTGCGAGGGTCTAAAATGTGGCGGTAAATCTTGCCCGTTTCCGGGTCCTCAAAGAAGCGCTCGTAGCCTCCGGAGGTGATGACCGCCTGATCTTCCACCTTTACGGCGGCATAAAGTGCGCTTTCATCGCCGAAGGGATCCCGGATGCCGATGTTCCAGGGGCTTCCATCGGGCTTGGTGCCAATGCATTGGATGTTTCCGCCCAGGCTGAGAAGCGCCGATTCTACGCCCGCCTGCTTCTGAATCTCACAGGCCCGCTGAGAGGCGTAGCCCTTGCCAATGCCGCCGAGATCGATCTGTTGGCCTGTCCCCAGGGTGACGCGGCTGCCCTCTACGCGGATGCGATCCGCCCCCACCAGGGGAAGAAGGTCGCCCAATTCCGCAGCCGTGGGGACATGGTAGCTCTTGTCATAAAAGCCCCAGAGCTTGACCAAGGGGTATACGGTGGGGTCAAACAGCCCGCCGGTGGAATCATACAGCTCCAGCGCCTGCTCCAGCAGGGCCAGCGGCTCCTGGGAAAGAGACGCTGCTCCTGCCTGATTCAGCCGGGAAATCTCGCTGCCCGGCAGCCCTGTGCTGAGAAGGCTGTTCAGGTTCTCAATTTCCGCCTGGGCCAGATCCAGCCCCTGCTCCCGGTGGGGGCCGTAAGCCGTCAGGGTCATGACGGTATCCATGGTGGTCAGGTAGCGGGTGGAGGCTTCGTTCTTTTCCGTACTGCACCCGGACAGCAGCAGAAGCATAGATAACAGCAGAATAAAATTTTTTTTCATAGTGTCCTCATAGAGCCGTTCCGGGGCAATTTCCGGAAGAACGGCTGCAAAATTTGCGGTTTTCCGTTTGATTATAGTCGAACTTGGGGCCGGTGTAAAGAGGCGGCATAAATTTGCCTGTTGCAATTTGCTGGAAATTGTAATAAATTATACATAAACAGGTAAATAGGAGGGTATTCGAATGAACGAAGCAGATCGATATCGCAAGCGAAACCTTTGGCTGTTCCCCCTGGGCACGGTGGGCCGGGATATGCTCTACCAGTTGTTTACCAATTTCCTGCTGGTGTATGTCCTGTTTACCAGGCAGCTGACCGCCGGACAGCTTATGGCCATTACCGCCATTATGGTGGCAGCCCGGATATTTGACGCGCTGAATGACCCCATCATGGGCAACATCATCGAGCGGACCCGGACCAAATGGGGCAAGTACAAGCCGTGGCTGACCATTGGCATTGCGCTGACCTGTGTGGTGGTGTATCTGGCCTTTAATGTGCAACTCCAGGGCTGGGCCTTTGTGGTGTTCTTTGGGGTGATCTATTTCTGCTACTCCATTGCCTACACCATGCACGATATCTCCTATTGGGGCATGATTCCGTCTCTGGGCAGCGACGGCGCGGTGCGGGACCAATTCACCTCCCGGGCAACGCTCTTTGCTGGTGTTGGCGGTACCCTGGCGGGCATCCTGGTGCCCATGCTGACCACCGGCAGCCATACCCTGGGCGGCAGCGCCCAGAAGGCCTACGGTCTGGTGGCACTGATGTTCTGCATCATCGGGCCGGTGTTTTTGTGTTTTACCATCTTCGGTGTCCGGGAGGACAGAAGCTATATGCAGGAGGCAGCACCTCCCGTCAGCTTCAAGAAAATCTGGAATACGGTTACGGGCAATGACCAGCTGCTGTGTATCGCGTTCATCTTCCTGCTGCAGCAGGTGGGCAACGGTCTGGCCATGGGTGGTCTGGGCTCTACCTATATTTATTTCGCCTTCGGCTACGAGGGCGGGCTCTACTCCCTGTTCAGCACCATCGGCGTGGCGGCAACGGCTTTCCTCATGCTGTTCTACCCGGCCATCTCCCGGAAATGGCCCAGAAAGATCCTGATGAAGTATATGGTCTTCGCCGCCAGTGCGGCGTATCTTGGGATGCTTCTGGGTGGGCTTTTCCTGCCGGGCGGGACCGGAAAGTTCTGGATCATTACCGTGTGCTACATGATCACCAATCTGGGGCAGTACTGCTTCTATCTGGTGATGATGATCTCCATCCTCAACACGGTGGAGTACAATGAATATAAGCGGGGCGTCCGGGATGAGGCAATCATTGCATCCCTGCGGCCCTTCCTGACCAAGATGGCCTCTGCTCTGATCGTCTTGGTGACGACCCTGAGCTATCTGGCCTTCGGCGTTACGGGCTATACCAACCGCATCTCCGAGCTGGAGCAGATGGCAAGCCAGGGCCTGGTGACGGAGGTGGAGAAACTGAGCCAGATCAACGCCGTGGTGGCCGAGGCAACTCACTTCCAGACCGATGGCCTGCTGCTGGTCATGAGCCTGCTGCCCTGGGTGTGCATGGTGGCCTCTTATATACTCTATTGCAAGCATTATATTCTGGACGAAGGGGAATACAGCCGAATCGTCGGAATACTGCGGGAAAGGAAAGAAAAATGAGCAAGCTTTTTCTCGGTGTGGATGGCGGCGGTTCCAAAACAGAGCTGTGTGTGGCAGACGGCAGCGGGAAAACCCTGCTGACTCTGAACGGCGGGGCGACCAGCTTCAAGTCCGTGGGCAACGCTGCGGCCTTTGCCAATATGCGGGAGCTGGTGCGCCAGATGGAGCGGGCCGGCTTCCGGGCGGAACACATTCAAAGAAGCGTCTGGGGAATGTCCGGCTGCGATACGCCGGCGGACCGGGTGGTCTATGAGGCCATGATCCAGCAGGCCGGTTTCCCGGAGGCGCAGACCACGGTGGTCAACGATGCGCTGCTGCCCTTCTGGGCGGCAGCGGATGTGCCCGGCGTGGTGGTCATTGCGGGCACAGGGTCCATTGTGGTTGGCATTGATAGCCAGGGCCACTCGCAGCGTATCGGCGGCTGGAATTATTCCTTCTCAGACCTTGGCTCCGGCTACTGGATGAGCTGCCGACTGCTGCGGGAGATGACGCTGTGGCTGGACGGCTGCCGGGAGGACTGCTTTACCTTCCGTGCGGTGGAAAAGAAGCTGCTGCCCCAGGGCGGCGGCAGGGAAGAGATGCTCTACCGTCTCACCAACCTGACCAAGGGGGACGAGATCGCCTCCTTTGCCTCCATCGTCCTGGAAACTGCGCAGTCGCCCCTGTGTAAGAAGCTTCGCCAGGGGGCTGTGGACAGTCTGACGCTGTACGCCGGGCGGATGCTGGAAAATCTGCACGCCCAGGGCGAGCAGAATTTGAAAATCGTCCTGTCCGGCGGCCTGTTCAAGAGCGACTGCTTCCGGGCCCAGGCATTGGAAGCCATGGAAAAGCTGGCGCCTGTGGTGGTGAACACCGTTTCACCGGCCCTGGGCGGCGTACGCATCGCCCAGAAGTTGGGCTGATTGTTCCGTTAAGTAAGAGAAAACTGCCTCAAATGACCGAACGGATCATCTGAGGCAGTTTTTGCCGCTATCGTTGTGCTTGGATATTCAAAAAGATAAAAAATGTCATTTTTGGAAAACGAAATGTTACCATAATAACGAAAATACAAAGGTAAGAAGATGAAATACATAGCACGAAAAATCTTATGTGTTTCTTAAAATTACGTTAAGAATCAAAAATACCTGTTGATTTTGTGGAGAAATTCGATATAATACAATTTGTAATTTTTGAATTATGTAACCGAATTGCTAACCGAATCAACGGAGGATATAAAATGCTTTTTATAAAAAGAGTGGAAACCGGTGTGCTGGCCTGCACGCTGGTGCTGAGTATGGCTGCCTGCCAGAGCAGGGGAACCGGGCCTGCCCCCACGACCATTGCAACCATGCCGGAGGCCCAGACCAAGACTACCGTGGCCGCCGTACAGACCCAGGGGGCAGAGGACCTGACGAAGGTGCTGGATCAGATTGCGGACAACGTGTTCCCCGGCACCGCAGGCTGTACCATGACAGCGGTGCCCTATACGGCCAAGCTCCTGGACTGGTGCAAGTCCACGGGCCTGACGGAAAATGAGATGAACGCCGCGCTGACCACCTGGCTTCAGGGCCAGGATGCGCAGGAGATGGTCCGGGTTTTCTCCCTGATCCGGGATACCTATGAGGCCCTCTACAGCACCACGGCCAAGGACCTGATGGACAATGCTGGCTTTGAAACCGACAGCTACCCCTGGCCGGATTCCTGCCGCCAGATCATGGACACCCTGCTGGAAACCCTCAGCCCGAAGGATGCAGACGTAAGTTTCTGAAAATAGTGCTTGACTTTTCTTACATAATACGATATAATCCCTACTGTTCCGAGTGTGCTTCGGAAGATGGACGATTAGCTCAGCTGGCTAGAGCATCCGCTTGACGTGCGGAAGGTCATAGGTTCGAGTCCTATATCGTCCACCAAAAGAAACACCACCCGAGAGGGTGGTGTTTCTTTTGGTGGACAGGACTCGAACCCGCTCAAATGCAAAATGCCGGTGGCATTTTGCGCAGCCAGTTCAAAAACTGGCTGCAACCATATGAATTTGCCCTAGGGGCAAATTCAGCAATCGAGTCCTATATCGTCCACCAAACGAAAGAAATCCGAACTTCTTCCCTGTAGGGAACGGGTTCGGATTTCTTGTTTTTATCAGGGATATTTCCTATTAAATTTGCGCCAGCAGCATCGTCTGAGGATTGAGGCTGCTGGCGGTTATTTTTTATCAGAACTTATGTAATTTACATATTGCGATATGGCGTAGATAGCACTTTAATAACTATCTGCTCTATTCCAACATTGGTATATAATCCCATAATCAGCCATGTGGCAATCACGAGAAAGACTTGTTTTCTACTGTTATCCCTCCGCAGAAGAAACGCACCGCTGAAAAAAGGAACATATTAACGCAATCCTTCCTGTAATTGCACATCTGAATATTTGGGGAAGATTCTCTGTTTGCATTTCAAAGTTATTGGAAACATCGGTGTACAAGGGGTACAAACAAGATAAAATAGAAATGAGGGGCGATAGAGCGGAAATGTCAGATTTTCCACTCTATCTGAACACGGTCGCTGGTGGCCTTGATCGTAGAGATCAAACCATCGGCGGCTTTTCTTTTGTCGTCAAAATCTATGCTGTCCCAGTTGTCGAGATAATAGGATAACTTCTTTATCTGCTGGGGAGATATGGTTTCAACGCTCAATTCGGCGATTGCCTTTGAAATGGTCTGGCGTCGGG
>OLZT01000043.1_pt1 | contig 66187 bp, 57 predicted proteins | sample 1644501 | NCBI WGS metagenome assembly OLZT01 (sample SAMEA103958140, study PRJEB25191) | human gut metagenome | biome: human-associated habitat [ENVO:00009003]; feature: intestine environment [ENVO:2100002]; material: feces | place: Germany | collected 2013/2015 | reverse complement strand
GCGAACATAAAAACAGTTTCATCAATATTCTCCTTTATATATAAATTCCGATTTATAAATTCGAGAGCACCCGTTGATACTCCCATAAAATCATTTTTCCCTATTATCAGGAACGGTTCATCTCCCGCAGAATTTCATCTAAATTTCTGCGTCCATATAGGATCCGCAAAATATAGATGGTTTCCGCCTTTTCATCCGGGAAATAATACAGAATATAGCTTCCAACCTGCTTTTTGCGAATGATCTTACAGGGTAGAAACGCATTATCCGCAGGTGAGCCGCTTTCCGGGAACAAACAGGCTTCCGAGATAGCCGCTTGAAGCTTTTCCAGAAAAGCGGCAGCCGCCTGGGAATTGGCAAGCTGGACAGCCATATAGGACAGAATGTTGTCTAAGTCCGCTTCTGCTTTCCCGGTCAGCCGGTAGCCAAATTCACAGGCCATACTTTTCCCTCATATTTTGAAGCACAGAAACACCGTCTTTTGTGCGGCCCGCTTCCACATCTTCCATTCCGGCAATCAATGCCTGGGCTTCATACATCTTTCGCATGGTTCGCTCATAATACTCAATATCCATGACCACCAGCCGCCCATATCCGTTTTTCGTCACATACACCGGCCCATTTTCTTCCGCACAGCGGCGCTCCACCTCGACGGTGTTCTTTAAGTCACGCATGGGAATGATCTGCATAATACCCGCTCCTTTCATGTGGCTATATTATAGTCCAAATAGAGCCACAAGTCAATGAGCAGGCAGAAAATGCGTAAGCGTCAAACGTGCAAACACAGCCATGGGAGAAACACATCTTGACATCCGTCTCTTTTTCTCCTATCATAAAAATGGCAATATTCCGGCATTTCAAACGTCAAGGGAGGGCGGCTGCGTTGGGCTTTTTCGCCATCATCCGAAAAATCTTCGCGGGCTTTCTGTCCGTAGGAAAGGCCGTTCTGGCCGGACTGCGCCGCACCTCCGGGCAAGCGCAGCCCAGCAGAAGCGCCGTTCGCGATGCCCCAATCCAGGAGAAGCAGAAGGCTCCGGCCCTTCCTGCCACCCCATTTGTGCAAATATCCCTTTCGGATGATCTGGAAGCAGAATTGGCCTGTGTGGACTGGCCCCAGCGGGATGTACTGGTAGGGACGCTTCGCAGCCCTGCGCAGCTTGATGCCTGCATCCATGGCCGCTTTTATTACATCCCCGCACCCCTGATTGCAGAAGAAAATTTGCCCATTCGCTATGTGGCAATGTTTCAAACGCCCCGCATTTTCCCAAACCGGGCGGGAATTTTTTACTTCGGTGAGGTTCAGCGCAGCAGCCTGGTGCGGCGTGGGAGCATCCGGGAGGTTCCCCAGACCCACGGCAGCCCCAATGACCTGTACTACCGCTACCAGATTCGCCAATGGGACTTTCTTTCCAGTCCCATTCTTCCCAAAGAGGGCGGATTTGTCCGAGCATTTACCAATCTGTTCCTGCTGAAAAATGTGCAATTCGTCCCCGAGCTGCTGTTTGGCTCAGAAGAGGAGTTCCGCATTTTCACAGAGCTGAAGCGCCGGATGGGCACGCCCTCGCCCGACGCCCCTGCTTCCGGCTTCGCACTGGGAGATATTCAGGTGCTCCTTTCAGATGGGAGCATCTGGCTATTCCGTGCCGGAAAGCCCGTTGGCAGCTGCCTGATTCAGGAATTTTCCCAATACCCCTGTTCCACATTCCGAAAGCTCTATTCCGGCCAGGAAGCATCCCCATTCGTCTGATCCTTTTCAACCTCGTGTACCGATCTCCGGTTCACGGGGTTTTTGCATACGCTTTTCCAAAATGTTTTTTCTCCCCCAAAGGTTTCCGGAAGGTAACTATGTTATAAAATAGTGCGTACTTGCGCCTGTGGAAATTCCGTGTAAAATAAAAGAAAAACGATCCGTATGGGAGGCACGAACCATGAATCAAAGTGAAAGACGGCTATTTCTCATTCAGTCTCTTCTGGACGAGCGCCCCTCCTGCCGGAAGCAGGAAATACCCACAGACGCCCAGCGACAGAAGGTGCTTCTGCGGGGGCTTATGAACATTCGCAGTCCCCGGGCAATCCACCCGGAGTTTCAAAAAATACAGGATGCCTATTTGCAGGCAGAAACCACCGAAAAGGGCATTACGGATATTGCGGACCTCTCCCCCATCCAGCCGGGGCTGTATCTTTGGCAGGGAGATATCACCACACTGAGGTGCGACGCCATTGTCAACGCGGCAAATTCCGGCATGACCGGATGCTACGTACCAAACCATCGCTGCATCGACAATGCCATCCACACCTACGCCGGTGTGGAGCTGCGTCTGGCCTGTGCGGAGCTCATGGAGCAGCAGGGCTACCCCAAGCCCACCGGAACAGCAAAAATCACCCCTGCCTTCAATCTGCCCTGCAAGTATGTGCTGCATACGGTCGGCCCCATTATCGACGGTCCTGTCACGGCACAGGACGAAGCCCTTCTCGCCTCCTGCTATCGCGCCTGTCTGGAGAAGGCTGCAGAGCAGGACCTGGAAAGCGTGGCGTTCTGCTGCATCTCCACTGGCGAATTTCATTTCCCCAACAATCTGGCGGCACAGATTGCCGTCCGCACCGTCAAAGAATTTCTATCCCGGCAAACCAGTGTCAGAAAGGTTATTTTCAATGTTTTCAAAGATCTCGACAAACAAATCTACCAACAGCTTCTCACAGATTGAGCGCCTGAAGGCGGCCCTCTCCAGTACCGATGCCATCGTCATCGGTGCCGGTTCCGGCCTTTCCACGTCAGCCGGCTTTACCTACAGCGGTGAACGGTTTGAAAAGTATTTCTCCGACTTTTATGCAAAATATGGCTTTTCCGATATGTATTCCGGAGGATTTTACCCCTATGGTTCCCCCGAGGAATACTGGGCCTATTGGAGCCGGTATATTTTTATCAATCGCTATATGGACCCTCCAAAGCCGGTCTATCAGGATCTTCTGCATTTGGTAGAAAACAAGGATTACTTTGTCCTCACCACCAATGTAGACCACTGCTTCCGGAAGGCGGGCTTTGACATAAAGCGCCTGTTCTACACCCAGGGAGACTACGGTCTCTTTCAGTGCAGCGAGCCCTGCCACCAGGAGACCTATAACAACGCGGCAGCCATCCGGCAGATGCTGGCTGCGGAAAAGAATATGCGCGTCCCCAGGGAGTTGGTCCCCCGGTGCCCGGTGTGCGGCAGACCCATGACCATGAATCTGCGCTGCGATGACACCTTTGTGCAGGACGAGGGCTGGTACCGCGCCTCGGAGCGCTATGCGGACTTTCTGCGCAGGCACAAGGATACCAATGTACTGTTCCTTGATCTGGGTACCGGCATGAACACCCCAGGCATCATCAAATACCCCTTCTGGCGCATGACTGCCACATGGGAAAACGCAGCTTACGCCTGCATCAATCTGGGAGAATCCTATGCCCCCAGGGAAATCGGCGCGAAATCCATCTGCATCGATGGAGATATCGGCAGCATCCTAAAGCAACTCTCAGAATGATCCCTTTTTCTACACGATGCCGCCTCTAAAGCCTTACAAAAATCCGCACACCCGTCTTCCCCAGAGAATGACAGATGTGCGGCATTTGTTTCATGCGGCGAAGCTATACAGCACAATTCCAGCCAGTGCTGCACCGGCCATAACCTTGATGGGACTTGGCTTCCATTTGCGCAGGACAAAGAAGCATCCCAGAAAGATTGGAAGGGCGATCAAATCCACTCCTGTCGCATCTGCAGGAAGGGTTCTCTGGCCGTAAAGGGCCAGAATCAGCAGAGAAATGCCTGCAGAGGCGATCATTGCAATCACCGCAGGCCGCAGACCCGCCAGGACGCCCTGCACAATGCTTAGGCCCCGGAACCGGTAGTACACGTAGGCCAGAGCCATCACAATCACGCAGGAGGGGAAAATGCAGCCGACTGTGGCAATCAGCGCACCGGGCAGGCCCGCTACCTGGATGCCCACGAACGTAGCGGCGTTCAGCGCAATGGGGCCAGGGGTCATTTCCGCAATGGCCATAATATCCGCAAAGCCCGTCATGGTCAGCCAGGGGTGAATGTCCACCACCTGATTCTGAATCAGCGGCATGGCCGCGTAGCCGCCGCCGATGCTGAACAGGCCAACCTGAAAAAAGCTCCAGAAAAGCTCCAGGTAGATCATTTACCCCCCTCCTTCTTTTGCAGATACAGCGTATCCAGTGCCCCAATGACACCGCAGACCAGGATAATCAGAATGATGTTCACAGAGAAGAAGCGGGTAGCAGCAAAGGCCGCCAGCATCACCACAATCGGCAGCCAGCGTTTCTTTTTCAGGATGGGCCACGCCATATTGATGACCACATCAAAAATCACCGCCGCCACACCGGCCAGCATGCCTGCCATAGCCATGCTCACATACTTATTATCCCGGAAAGCCTGGTAGAAGGCAGAAATAACGGAAATAATGATGAACGGCGGCAGGGCTGCTCCCAGCACGGTAATCAACGCGCCAGGGATTCCCGCCACATGATAACCCACCAGGATGGAGGCATTGATGGCAATGGAGCCGGGGCTGGACTGAGCAATGGCCGTCAGGTCCAGCATTTCCTCCTCCTCAATCCAATGCAGCTCCTTTACAAAGCGCTCCCGCATCAGCGGAATAATGACAAAACCGCCGCCAAAGGTGCAGGCGCTGAGCTTAAAGGTGGATAGAAACAGCTGCCAGTATTTTTTTCGTTTGTCCAATAGAATCAGTCTCCTTTGAGGGCGGGATGTCTCTTTTCGAGGCAATCCGCTGTACGCTTAAACATTGCTCAGGTCATCGTCCTTCATGCATGGAAGTGGACAATTGGCCCCAGCAGCTCACCGATTGACCACATTCTGAGGCGTTCCGCACAGGTATGCGCGGATGTTTTCTACAACCGTATCCAGCAGCCGCTGGCGGCTCTCCACAGGAGCCCAGGCGATATGGGGCGTAATGATGCAATTGGGGCAGGACAGCAGCGGGCTGTCCATTGGGATGGGTTCCCGGTTCGTCACGTCCACAGCAGCGCCCCGGAGTTTTCCTGCCTGCAGCGCCTGAGCAAGGGCCTTCTCCTCCACCAGCGGCCCCCGGGCCGTGTTGAGCAGTATGGCACCATTCTTCATTTTGGAAATGGCTTCGGCGTTGATGATATGTTCCGTCTCCGGGAACAGCGGGCAGTGGAGCGAGACCACATCCGACTGCGCAAGCAGTGTATCCAGGTCCACATAGGCTGCGATGCTGCGGCCCTCCTCGCTCTGACTGCGATTGTAGGCCAGAACATGCATACCGAAGGCCTGGGCCAGTCTGCCCACAGCCTTGCCGATGGCACCGAAACCAACGATGCCCATGGTCTTTCCCGCCAGCTCCGTCTGGGGCGTCAGCCAGTAGGTGAAGCAGCCCGCCTTTGCCCAGCCGCCGCTGTGTACGTCCCGGTCGTGAAGGCCCACATGGTGGCACAGCTCCAGCAGCAGGGCCATGGTAAACTGTGCCACCGCCGCCGTGCCGTAGCTGGGCACATTGGTCACCGGGATGCTCCGGCGGGCACAGGCAGCGCAGTCCACCACATTGTAGCCCGTCGCCATAACGCAGACCAGCCGGATGCCCGGGCAGGCTGCCAGAAGCGATTCGGTAATGGGCACCTTATTGGTCAGAACGATCTCGCCGTCCCCGATCCTGGCAATGGCTTCCGCCTCGGAATCCGTGCGGTCGTAAACTGCCAAATCGCCAAATTGCTTCAGAACATCATAGCTCAGATCCCCCGGGTTCAGGGCATAGCCGTCCAGAATTACAATTTTCATGACATACTCCTTTTTTCAAAACAAGTCCAGCATACTGTCCAGATAAACTGCCTCCCGGACATGGATATGGTACTCCGGCTTCACCAGATAGTGCAGCAAAAATTCCAGCACCATAGCGCTGCCCAGTCCCCGGCCCTCCAGCTTGAAGTTGGAAAAACCCATGGGCAAATAAATGTTCCGAATATCCTCCGGCCCAAGAAATCCCGGGTTTTCCATGGCTTTGGAAAACCGGTAGCCCGCCCCGCTATCGGGTGCAGCGCAGATATGGTCTGCACAGGGCTCCCCGAGATTTTTGCGGCTGACGTTTTCATAACATTGCTTCCGGTCCCGGCAGCCAAACCAGCAGCATTCATTGCACAGGAATTCCACTTTGTTTTTCTGTACAGCGCTCAAAGTCCGCCAAAAATTAAAATCCCGATTCAGTCGGAAATCCGGCACAACGTAGCGAAAATCCGTCCGGTCCAGCTCTGCTGCAAGGGCCTGCCGGTCTGTCAGGACCTTTGTCGTCGAGGACACAAAATAAAACGCAGGATATTCCCGCTTCAAATAGTCCAGCAGCAGCTCAGAATGGACAATGACCCCGTTTCCGGGTCTGGCGCCGAACAAGCGGCACAGGGAATTGCACCTTCTGTCCAACAGGTGCTCCTGCCGCAGCAGGGAATTGCTGAAGGTCAGCCGGGCAGAAATCCCGTATTCCTCCACCAGCGCCAGCACATCCCGTGGGTCATTGTCTCCGAAGCCGACCCTTCCCCCACCCCAGATGCAGTCCGCCGGGGCACCATAAACAGAGCCGATTTCGCACCAGTCGAAGAAATATTCCCTGTGCTCCCGAAACAGGGGCAGGAAACGGCGGTACAGCTCATAAAACTCGAACAGCCCCGGAAGGTGGAAAAAGGCAGTGGGTTGGCTCAGACAATCCATAGGGTGACTCCTTAAAAAATGCAGGCCCGGGAAATCCATCGGTCCCCGGGCACTGCCTTATTCTCACTGATTGACGGTATCCACAAATTTCAGGAAGCCTTCTCTTCCGTCTTCCGTCCGCTTGTACACGCCTGCATCCTCCAGCACCTGGGCAAAGACCTTTCCGGTCTCCCGGAGCAGAATGTCCAGCGCATTGTCCGCCGTAAAGGTGTACTGCTTTTTGAGCCCGTCCACCCAGTCTGCGTGCTTGGCCTGGACCTGGTCGGCCCGCAGATCCGCCCCGGCGACGACCTTCTCGGCCAAGTCGCTGAGCTCCCCTTTCAGGCGGCTGGGCAGCACGGCCAGACCCATGACCTCAATGAGACCGATGTTTTCCTTCTTGATATGGTGCTTGTCCGCATGGGGATGGAACACGCCCAGCGGGTGCTCTTCTGTGGTGACATTGCAGCGCAGCACCAGGTCCAGCTCAAACAGCTCCCCTCTGCGGCGGGCAATGGGCGTAATGGTATTGTGAGGTTCCCCATCGGAGAAGGCCAGGATCCCCCGCGCCGCATCGGAATAGCCACGCCAGGTATTCAGGATCTTCTCTGCCAATTCAGACAGGCGACGGGGGGCGCTGCCATCCAGGCGAATGACGCTCATGGGCCACTTCACAATTCCCGCCCGGACGTCCTCAAAGCCCCGGAATGTGACCGGAGTCTCCACGGGAGCCGTCTCCATGGCGAAGGTGTAGTGGCCGCCCTGGAAATGCTCATGGCTCAGAATGGAGCCGCCTACAATAGGCAGGTCCGCATTGGAGCCCACGAAATAATGGGGGAACAGCGTTACAAAATCCAGCAGCTTATCGAAGGCGGACCGATCAATTTTCATAGGCACGTGCCGGCCGTTGAAGACAATGCAATGCTCATTGTAGTAGACATAGGGAGAATATTGCAAATACCAGTCCGCCCCGGCGATGGTAATGGGGATAATGCGGTGATTAGCCCGGGCAGGATGGTTCATGCGCCCGGCATAGCCCTCGTTCTCCCGGCACAGCTGGCACTTGGGGTAGCCGGACTGGGGGGCATTCTTGGCGGCTGCAATGGCCTTGGGGTCCTTTTCAGGCTTGGACAGGTTGATGGTGATGTCCATCTCGCCGTATTCGCTGGCATATTTCCAGCGCATATCCTTGGCAATGCGGTAACGGCGAATGTAATCCGTATCGCAGCTCAGGCGGTAATACCAGTCCGTAGCCTCCTGGGGGGACACGGCATATTTCTCCCGGAAAGTGCGGATGATCTCTCGCGGCATGGGGGTCACAGCCCCCATAATACGGGTATCGAAAATGTCCCGAGCCGTAACATTGTCCTCGCACAGGCCCTTTTCACAGGCATAGTCCAGAATGCCTTTCAAAATCTCTTCCAGGTCCTCGCTCTGGGGCTCGTTGGAGGGCGCATAGTCCTCCTTGTGCAGGATGTCCAGAATGCGGTTCACCAGCACCTGATGGTCCACAGGCTCGGCAAGTCCCCGGTTCATGGCATAGGAAACCAGGGAATCAATGTAGGTTTCGATCTGCATGGCTTATGCCTCCACTTCCATCTCCACACCGCCCTGGGGACGGATGGACAGTACGTGGCAGGCTCCCTGGCCCAGAACGGCATCGATGCCGGCCCGGAAACTTTCCAGAATCTCAAAGGGCACGAAGGCCTGGACGGTTCCGGCAAAGCCGCCGCCATGGACCCGGTAAGCGCCCTTGCCCTGCAAATAGTGCTCGCACAGGGCAAGACTCAGGGCAACGTCCTGATGCTCGGTGTAACCGGCAGGGATGACATTCTGCAAATACATATAGGAGGAGTAGCCGCTCTGCTTGACCAGCTCCAGAAAGCGCTGGAAATTGCCCTCCCGCAGCGCCGCCACCTGCTGGGGCACCCGGGCGTTCTCCTGATAGAAGTGAATGGCCCGCAGCACCGCCCGGTCCGGGCAAACCTTTCGCAGTGCAGGAATGGCAGCAAAGAATTCCTGTTCGTCGATCTGGGTCAGGACCTCCTTGCCAAAGTAGGCACAGACCTGCTTCAGCTCCCCGGGAATGGCGGCATACTCATCCGTCAGGTCCGCGTGGCTGGCCTGGCTGTCGATGATGCACAGGGCATGGCCACAGGCAGAGAAATCAAAATCCACTGGTTCAATGACGGGATGCTCCTTGTCGAAGAAGTCAATGGTCACCAGATTGCCCACGGCAGAGGCCGTCTGATCCATAAGGCCGCAGGGCTTGCCGAAGAAGACATTCTCGGCATACTGGCCAATTTGGGCAATTTCCGGCTGGCTGACCTTCCCCTCAAAAAACAGGCCGTTGACAATGGTTCCGATGAGCACCTCAAAGGCAGCGGAAGAACTCAGGCCGGAGCCGGGCAGCACCGTGCTCTCGCAGTAGGCATCAAAGCCCGCCACCCGGCAGCCCAGCTCTGCAAAGCGGGCGCAGACACCCCGTACCAAGGCAGGCGTAGAATTGATTTCCTCCTTCTGGGGCACCAGGCTGTCCAGAGACACGGTGCACAGAGGATAGCCCTTGGAGAGAATGCGCACGGTCTGAGTCCCATTGACCCGGACTGCAGCCTGGGTATCCAGGTTTACGGCTGCCGCCAAAACCCGGCCCCGCTGGTGGTCCGTATGGTTGCCGCCAATCTCTGTGCGGCCGGGTGCGGAGAAATAGCGCTCCGGCTTTCCGCCGAAAGCCTCAGCAAAGCCCTTGTCCAGAATTTCCTGCTGTGCCTTTGCAAGATGCAGCGTCTGTAAAGACATTCGAAAAACCTCCCGATTGAAATATCCGGCAATAGCCGGGATGAATCCATGGCATTATTATACATGATTCTTCCGAAAAAGAAAAGACACAAAGCTTTCTTTTGTGTATCTTTTTATTCCCCGCCCGGATTTATAACGGTTTGTTCCGATTTGCAGCCTCTGCACAATGCATTGACCGCCAGACTGAGCAGCAGCATTGCCGCCGCCACGCTAACCCAACCAAAGCCCAGCTTGTACATAGGCAGTCCATGCAGCAGCGTATTCACGCCGCCTAAGGGCACTCCCGCTTCACCCAAAGCGAACAGCACGCTGACCACCGCCGTGCCCGCCACAGTCATGGGATAGGCAAAGCGGTTGTTTTTCCAGAGATCATGGCTCAAGCCCAGCAAAATCAGCACAATTGCCACAGGGTAAATGGCGTTCAGCACCGGGATGGAGATGCTGAGAATCATGCTCAGGCCCAGATTGCACACCAGGAAAGAGAAAAATGTAATGATATAGACCCAGGCGCGGTAGGAAACCTTCTGGAAAAGCATGGAAAAATACTGAGAAATGGAGTTAATCAGGCCCACACAGGTGGTCAGACAGGCCAGGGTGAAGATGGCAGCCAGCAGCACGGCACCGATACTGCCGAACACCTGGTAGACAATGCACCGCAGCGTCCAGGCGCCGTTTTCCTGAATTTCATAGACCCCGGAGCTGCACATTCCCATATAGGACAGCATGGCATACACCAGGGCCAGGATGGTACCGGCCAGCAGACCCGCCCGAACCGTATAGCGCATTTTGTCCCGCTTCTGCTCCAGACCAAAGCTTCCCAGGGTGGTGGAAATCACCAGGCCGAAATTCAGTGCGGCAATGGTATCCATGGTGTTATAGCCCTCAGTAAAACCCTTGAGCAGCGGCGCGTGGGCGTAGCTCTCCTGAGGCGGCGCAACCTGGGTTTCGCCCCGGAACAGGAAGCAGGCAAACAGCAGCGTCAGCAGCACCAGCAGCACCGGCGTAAGGCCCCGGCCGATCCGGTCCACCAGCTTGCCGGGATTCAGGCACAGCCAGAGCGCCACCAGGAAAAATACCAGGGAATACGCCGCCATCCACAGCGCCGCATTGCTGTTCTCCGGCAGATAGGGGGCCACAGCCATCTCAAAGGGCACGGAGGCCGCTCTGGGAATGCCCAGTCCCGGGCCGATAGACAGATAGATCAGCACTGCAAACACCAGTGCAAACCGCTTGCCCACCTGACGGCCCAGCTTTTCCAGCCCATCGAACCGGGCCACGACCACCACGCCCAGCACCGGCAATATCACCGCCGTCACCAGAAAGCCAACCATGGCCGGGAGGGTATTGGCTCCCGCATTCTGCCCCAAAAAGGGCGGAAAAATCAGATTCCCCGCCCCAAAGAACAGCGCAAAAAGCATGACGCTTACCACCAAAAGATTCTTTTTTCTCAGTTTCATAAGATTTTCCTCTCTTTCCCGGAAAACTCCAAACAGATCGGCATGCAGTCCGGTGTCAAAATGCCAGTCCATTCACAGTTTCCCAAAATAAAAAAGGCCCGTCTCAAATTTCTTTGAGACGAGTCTAAATTACCCGCGGTACCACTCAAATTGCGTACAGAAACGCACGCCGCTTTCAGGCTCCAACAAGCCCTAGGCACTTACGCAGCCTGCGCGGAAGCCCCTACTTGCAGCGCTTTGGGGAACCTCAGCTCGGAAGGGATGGGATATTATGACTGCTGCCTGCCAGGCTTCCACCGTCCCCGGCTCTCTATATGGTGCGCAACCAAATCCGTCTTCGTCATAGCTTTTTCTATTCACTTGCGCTCATTGTACAGGCAAAAAAGCATACTGTCAAGAGTTTTTATCCGGTGCAAAATAGTCCTTCAAGCGAGGACATATTGCGTATCCTCACTGCCGCAATAAACGCGAGGTGGTTTTCCAGGCCGCTTCGGACTGCCATAGAAAGCGGAAAATGGCGCCGCTCTTTTTCGCTGTTTTATCCGTTTTTCGGCGTAAACCGGGGCAGGCCAAACAGGGAAACAATAAAATTGTTCTCCGTCAGCTTCTCATAGAAGTAGCGGTACTTGTCCATCTGATCGGCAGGAATCATATGGGTATGATTGCACAGCTCGCAGATGTCAAATTTCTCCGCATATTTTTTCCATACAGGTCGGCCCTCTCCATTTGGATCTCCGGAAGCACAGAAATCATACCAATAGCCCTGAATCAGCTCCATGAAATCGTAGTCGGCACCCACCCAATGATAGTCAAAGAAGGGGTTGCGCTCGCCCTTGTCCACGCGTCCGAATACATAGGGCATCTCCGCACAGTGCGGACAACCGGCATCCCGTCCCCGCTGGGTCTCATTCTCCTTGGACATCAGCCACACATAGGCATTGCGGCCATACTTTTCGCACAGCTCGCCCAGTTTTACGGAACCCATCAGCATGATATCGGAAGCAATGGTGCTGGCCTGCTTCGCAGCCTGCACACCGGTAGCCGCCGGATACCATTTTTTCATATTCCCGGCATTGTCAGGGAAAGCCTCGTCCAAGTAGGCCGTGTATTCCTCAACCGTGAATTTCTCCGCATCCACACAGGGGAACTCCTGAGCGCAGGAGCCGATCATGACATCAAAATCATTGAATTCACCGGCATCCATAATATCAGAGTACCGTTTGGGCAGGAACTCCCCGTCTACACAGAAGCTGAAGCCGCCAGCCATTCCTTGATCGCCCACAAAGGCAGTGTATGCGTCATACAGCTCCCAGGCATCCCGGCTTCTCAGCTCCTCAATGCTCTTACAGCCGATGTACTCCATAAACGCAATTCCCCGCTGCTCCAGAACGGAACGGTCCTCAGGCTGCATGAATCCCCAATAGATTGGACCGCTTTCAATAGAGACGCGGTTGACCAGCCCCTTCATCAGTGGAGAGGCATGGAGCGCGCCGGTGCCTGCCGCACCGCCGGACTGGCCGGCCACAGTAATACGATCGGGATCCCCGCCAAACTGGGCAATGTTCTGCTTGACCCACTGGCATGCCTTCCGCATATCATACAGGGCATAGTTGCCGGAGGTGCCGCCAGCCTCTGCCGTCAAATCAGGATGGGCAAAAAAGCCCAAAAAGCCCAACCGGTAGTTAATGGTGACGACTACCACATCCTTGCGGCTTGCAAAACCGGTGCCATCACAGACAACCTCGCAGCCGGAACCGGCCACCATGCCGCCGCCATGGATCCAGACGAAGACAGGCAGCCTGGCATCTGGGGTTTGGGCCGGCGTCCAGACATTCAGATACAGGCAATCCTCCTCATACTGGGACGGTGCCAGGAACTGAGGAACCCCATGGACGTTGGCAGGCATTTCAGGATTCTCCATGACATGCTGGATAGACGCAGCCGAATACGCGGTGGCCTTTCGCACACCGCGCCAGCGGCCCGGATCCTGCGGATGCCGAAACCTCAGCGCACCCACAGGGGGTGCCGCATAGGGGATGCCCTTGAAGATTTTCAGCTTTCCTTCAGTATAACCCTGGAGCCAGCCCTGCGCCACTTGAACCTTCGCATTTTCAAAATTTGTCATTTGAACAGCCTCCCTGATAGAATAAAATGATCTAGCGTGTTATCATCATACTATACCGCCGGAAAATCAAATATCAAAAATGTGAGAATTGATTTCATTTTTGTCTTTTGGACATATTGGGATGGGTTTGGCAAAAGGAAGAAACTTCCGTGCACATTGCGCACGGTTTCTCACACCAGGGAGACAACTTCCTGGAGAACATTATAAATCACACAAATCCGAAACAAATTAGAAAGATAATAAAAGACTCTGCCAGGGAATTGGCGTATAATGGGTATTAGAAAAATGCAAAGGAGCAAAACAATATGGCACTGATTCGCGCTACTTACTTCTCCTCGGCATTGGCCGGACAAAACACGTTCAATCTGGTTCTCCCAAATGATGTCCCCCCTTTCATGGCAGATGCGAACCCCCACTACCAGCGTCCTATGAAAACGCTGGTTCTGCTCCACGGTTACAACGGCGGCACCGATGACTGGGTTGCGGGCAGCAGCATTCAGGAATTGGCGGTTCAGTATAATCTGGCGGTCATTATGCCCAACGGCAGAAACAGCTTCTACTTGGACAAGGAAGCAACCGGCGAGAAATACGCCGCCTTTGTAGGTGACGAAGTTCTGAACTATGCCAGGAAGACCTTCGGCCTGTCCCCCAAGGTAGAGGACACCTTTATCGGCGGCTTCTCCATGGGCGGTTTTGGTGCTCTGCGCACCGGTCTGGCTTTTTCCCACAACTACAGCAAAATTGCTGCGCTGTCCAGCGCCCTCATTATTCACCAGCTGAAAAATATGAAGGCAGAGGATTCCAGCCCAACAGCCAATTATGCCTACTATACCAGTGTTTTCGGTGATTTGCAGACCGCCGAGGATCGGGACTGTAATCCGGAGTATCTAATCCGCCAGAAGCTTGCGGCCGGCGAGAAGCTTCCCCAGATTTTTCTTGCCTGCGGCACCGAGGATTTTCTCATTGAGCCCAACCGGGCGTTCAGGGATTTTCTGAAAGAAAGCGGTGTGGAGCACATCTACCATGAAAGTACGGGCATCCACAACTGGAAGTTCTGGAATGAATATCTGGAGCCCGCCATTGCCTGGATGGTCGGTTGAGGAAGAGCATCCTCCCGGACGCAGGCTGCTGCCCGTGCCCCGGCATCTGCGCGGACCAATCGCTGCGGACCCGATAAATCGGATTTTGAAATACAGAAAAGAGGACTGTAATACATGAGCAAGTGGGTTCCTTCCTGGCGCTATGTGCCAATAGACTATAACCAGCAGATAGGGGTATTTGAGAACATCACGCAGAAAAGCGTGTTCACGAACAACCTCAGCGGACAAAAAATCCGCGTCCGGCTGAACAATCTCTACAGCGATGTTCCAATGAAAATCCGTCATGGAGCGATTGCTCTGCGCAATCGCGTCACGGGTGCGCTCTCCGAGCGTCTGGAGCTCACTTTGGACAAGAAAACTGAACTGGTAATTCCCGCCAATTCCACCGTCTATACCGATGAAATATCCCACAGCGTATCCTGGCAAGAGGACTTTATTCTCTGGCTGTATTTTGAGGAAAAGACGGTTATTCGCAGTGTCTGCACCACCTCCACCTGGCACAGTTGGCAGAGCACCCAGCATACCGGTAATTTTTACAAGACAGAGGTACTCGGCTTTACCGTCAAATCCCAGCTGGTTCCGGTATTGGCTGCAGATCCGTACCCCAGCCAGTTTGCGGCCGGGGTCTGTGAGATTTCCGTTCTGACGGAGGACGATACCAAGCTGATCGGTCTGTTTGGGGATTCCATTACCCATATGTCCTATTTCAGCGACCCGCTTACCGCAATTCTGTACGAACGTTTCCCCGGCCGGTGTGCCGTGATCAACGGAGGAATCTCCGGCAACCGGATTCAGAAATCCTATCCTGTTGTCCGGGGAGTTCCGGGGGAAGGCCATCAATTTGGCATCGCGGGCAAGGATCGTTTTCAGGATGACCTCTATAACGGTGCCAGGCCGGATTACGTGTTCGTGATGGAAGGTGTTAACGACTGCTCCCACAGCATTGTTTTCGGAGAACCGGATGTACCCACAGCAGAGGATATCCTTGCTGCATTGCAGGATGTAGTCAGCCAGGGGCAGCGCCTTGGCAGCAGGGTATTCGTTTCGACGATTCCCCCATTCGGTGCTTTGGGCGAACCATGGAGAGACAGAGCGGATCAAATTCGCTGTGCCTATAACGATCTGATTCGTCAGGGATCCTTCTGGGATTCCCTGGTCGATCTGGACGCCGTTCTGCGCGATCCAGAGAACCCCCACAGGATGCAGGAAGGTATGCATTTGGGTGACGGTGTCCATCCCAACTGGGCAGGCGGTACCAAAATGGCAAGGGCAGTGGCAGATTATCTCTTCCGGACAATATAGTAATAGGCTCCCTGTCATTTTCCGGCAGGGGGCCTTTTGTCCATTTCGTTCGTCTCCATACCGCAGGCTTCTCCACCCGGTATTTTAGATGCGTAGACTTTTCAAAAAAGCATACAACAAAATTGAAAATCAAAGATAAGTTTTCTGATGAATCGCCGAACAGAACCTGGTATAATAAATGCATTATACACTGTTCATTATTTGCTTTTTCCAGGAGGGTTCCGCTATGAATCGTACCTCCCATTCTCTTTCCGGCATCTTTACACGCCACCAGCTGTTGAGTGTACTGCTGATTATGCTGCTTTTGGTTTCCGACAGTCTGTTTCTGTATTGTGTAGAGTACAGAAATGCCGTTTCGGAACGCTCCTATCAGCTGCAGGTTGCCGCCGTTGATACCAACGTGCGTATGCGCATTGCTGAAGAAAGCATGAAGGATGCTCTGACCACCGTCATGTATAACTATGACGGCCTATGGTCCGATGAGAACGGCCAGAAATATTTCGACAAGCAGAAGCTGAACCGGCTGATTGTCAACAAGCAGCACCTGATCAGTGAACTGGAATACTACTTTGCCTTTCGTCCGGACGACTTTACAGTGTTTCAGGCTCTGGACAGTGCCGACATTTTCCAGCGGCTTGAATTAAAGGAATACCTGATTTGCAACGCCTCTGCTCTTGCCACCACCGTAAAAAAGGACGATTGGAAGCTGATTACCATCCGGGACCAGGTCTATCTGGTGCTGATATACTACTACAGTTTCGCCGATATCTATGTTGGCATTGCCGCCAGACCGGAGGACATTCTGGCCGATATAATCAGTCTTTCCAACAATTTGGGTGGCAGCATTTGTCTGACTTCTGCTGACGGGAATAGCATTCAATGGGAGGCTCCTACGCAGCACGCCTTTGGTTACGTTCGGTTGCCTTCGCTTTCGCTCAAAGGCAACCTGACGCTGGATGCCGAATTCACCGTTAACTCTTTGCAGGCAATCCAGAGCAATATCGTGGGCATCACCGTTGCCAGTCTTGCAGTCTGCCTGATCATGTTGGCTTTAACCAATGCGCTTCTTCGCAAGAAACTGATTCGCCCGCTGAAAACCATTTCCGATTCCGTAAAAGAGATGAACGATTTTACGGAGCCGCATAGGGTTCCTCAGACCGCAGAGGTGGCTGAATTACAAACACTGGAAAATGCCCTGAATACACTGCTGGAGGATGCGGTCTATAATCGGATGAAGCTGTACACCGTAGAGCTGGAGAAAAAGGAGCAAGAGCTGCGTATGCTCCGCTCCCAGCTGCGTCCCCATTTCTTTTTGAACGCCATCTCAACCGTCAGCTCCATGACCTATCAGGATCGCAGCGAAGACATTCGGGATTATCTGCTGAAACTTTCCCGATTCCTTCGCTATATCATCGCCAGTTCTTCCGAAACAGTCAGCCTGACAGAGGAACTGGAGAACATCGACAATTATTTGGAAATGCAGTCCATCCGCTATCCGGACAGAATCTTTTCCTTTGTCTCCGGCTGTGACGGCGCATCCCGGGTTTTCCTGCCGCGCTTTCTCCTGCTGACCATTGTTGAAAACGCATTCAAATACGGTATGCGGATGGACGACGTAATGCAAATTCTGATTGAATGCACATTGGTAGACCAGCCCGATTTTTCCGGCGTGGCTATAAGCATTGAAGATAACGGCAGCGGGTTCACGCCGGAACAGATAGAATGCTACAACCGGCCGGATTTTCAGTCAGAAAGCAGCGAATCCCACATTGGCATCACCAATGTAAAAAAAGCGCTGGCTCTGTACTACGGCCGCGGCGATCTGCTGAAACTGAGCAACGCCCTGCCAAACGGTGCCAGAATTGAAATTCGGATTCCATGGAAAGAGGGGGAACGTTCGGCCAATGAAAGTTCTGATCGTTGACGATGAAAAAAATCTGCTGGAGATGGTTCAGTCCACAATTGCCTGGAACAGTCTGGGAATTACAGAGATTCTGACCGCCTACGAAGGGATATCCGCTCTGGAAGCCATACGGACACACAGGCCGGATATTGTCATTACCGACATTGAAATGCCGGTGATGGACGGATTGCAGCTTTCCCGCCGGATACGGGAAGACATCCCAGATCCGCCAGAGATTATTTTCCTGACCTGCCACGCCGAATTCGGCTATGCACAGCAGGCACTGCAGCTGGGTGCTACCAACTATCTGCTGAAACCCTTTTTGCCGGAGGAGCTCACAGCCGTTCTCTCCAAAAGCATTGTTGCCCGCACCGAGAAGCAGCGCAATCGTCAACTGCACGAACAGGCAGCAGCATACGAGAACAGCCGGGATTATATGGTTCGTGGTCTTCTGCGGGACATTCTGGATCACGCCTTTGACAGCAGCCCGGAAGCCCTGGCCAAAGAAGCCGCTCGCAGAAACATTCCTCTGGATTCCCTTTCCAAAAGCTATATGGTGGCTGTGGGAGCCAATGTAGAGGAATCCCTGAAAAGCTACAGCAAATCGGAACTGATGTTCATTTTCCGCAACATCATTGGTGAAGTAATGTTTGGATTAAATCAGACCAGAGGGTCCCATATCGTAGAATATCCGGGGCAGACCCACTATACAGCCTGCCTTTTTCTGCAAGAGGATTCCTTCACCCGTCAGGCTGTCGATAACAAATGCACCAGGCTGGCGGGGGTACTGAAGCATTATTTTGACCTCCATGTGCTGTGCGTTGTCTCCAAGCCCATTGTGCCTGCGGATTATGCCCGAATACGGGATGAAATGAGCAGGATTCTATTCTACAGCCTATCCAGTGACTCCGGTGTGATTCATCTGGAAGACACCGTAAATAAGCAGAATCACCCGGAAAATCAGATCAATCAGAAGCAGATCGCCAAATATCTCCAGGAGCGAAAAAAGAACGAACTGCTGCTCTATATGCGGCATTTTCTGGAGCAGCAGGAAAAACAGCTGAATAACCAGGAGATGAAGGTGATTCACCACGATCTGATGCAGGTATTCTACGGCTACCTCTATGAAAATGATCTGAGCACCCACGATTTTGCAAGGGATGCAGTCAGTCAGACCATTCAGGCGAATGCCCAGTTCAGTTCAGTAAATATGATGAAATATGTCAGCTATATGTACGACTGCGCCACCCGTGCCATCGATCAGAGCCGAAAATCCGATACAGTGATTGAACGCGCCAAGCGTTATATCCGTGAGCACTATACCGAGAATATTGGACGCACGGAAATCGCCGAGGCCGTCTCCCTGGCTCCCAGCTATTTGAGTAAGCTCTTTCACCGGGAAACCGGTCAAACCATCCGGGAATACATCAATCAATGCCGTATTGAGGCCGCCAAACGGATCATGGATACAACCCAGGACAGCATTACAGAAATTGCACTGCAAGTGGGGTTTGACAACATCTCCTATTTTTCCACCATCTTCAAAAAATATACCAATCTCTCTCCCGGCGAGTACCGCCACAATTTAGAAACCCATCAGGAGGAATGATTCCCTATGAAATTCTCTATGAGCGGCAAGATTGCCGTCTTCTTTACACGCATCGCCGATATGGCCATTCTCAGTCTGTTGTGGATCGTGATGTGCATTCCGGTGCTTACCGTCATTCCCTCCAGCATTGCGCTGTACTACACTGCCGCAAAGGTTTTGAAACGGGACTGTGGCAATGTATTCCCCGAGTTTTTCCGTTCCTTTCGGGAGAATCTGCGCCAGGGCTGCGCCCTCGATGTGATCTATCTTGCTCTCGGAGCGGTTCTGATTGGGATTCACGCTTTCTCCAAAGGACTTGGCCTGGGAACTGAATGGGGAAATGCTTATTACATCTTCTATCTGGTGTGCATTGTGCTGCTGGCCGCCGTTTCTTTTTATCTGCTGCCGGTACTGTCCCGGTTCCAGGTTTCGCTTTTCGGCGGATTCCGGCTGGCAGTTTATTTTGCGTTCCGCAATCTGGGAACGCTGATTCCCATGCTGATCACATTGGCAGGAGCCTGTGCCATAATCTATATCTTCCCCATTGCGGCATTGGTCCTCCCCGGATTCTATGCCTACCTGATGACAAATTCCGTAGAGCCTGCACTCCGGAATTATATCATCCGGGAGTTGGATCCGGAAGAGCACGCGCATATGTGGTATATGGACGGCTGGAAAGCGCCCCAAGAAAAACAATCCGGATGATTTTCACAAAAATAAACAAAAAACTTGCTTTTTCAAAAGCACTATGCCGATGTCTCTCTTATAATAGGAGCATCAATCAGTGACAAAGTCACTGACCAAGGAGGAAAAAATATGCGAAAATGGATTGCTCTTCTGCTGGTCCTAGCTATGGGACTGGCCCTGTTCACCGGCTGTGGCAGCAAGGAACCTGCCGCCACCGAAGCCCCTGCCGCAAGCAGCAACAGCTCCGCAGAACCCGCCCCATCCAGTGACCAGGAGATCGTCACGGTCAAGGTTTCTTACCCCTGCCTGGTGGTCGTTCCCTCTCCCGATGCAACCGTTGCTGTAGAGGAAGCCATCAATAACCATCTGTCGGAAATTGGCTCCCGCATCCGCATGAAGCTGGATCCCGTTGACGGTATGTCCTACGCAACCACCATCGATATGCAGCAGATCGGCGGTGAGGAAGTGGACCTGTACATGGCTTTGGGCAATCTGTCCGATATGGTCAACTCCAATAAGGTGCAGCCCATCACCGACTATGTGCATACCGCTCTGCAGCCCGCACTGGATCTCACCGGCGACACCCTCATCGACGCCACTACCTTCTATGGCGAGGTCTATGGCTTTCCCTGCTATAAGACCACCGCTCTGACTTACTATCTGGTTGTGGATACCGAGGTCGCAGAGAACGACCTGGGGCTGAAGCTCGGAGACAAGCTGACCATTGACCAGGTCACCGAAAAGCTTGCCATTCTGCACGAGAAGTACCCCAGCAAGATTGCCATGGGCGTCCGCCCCGGCGCAAACGGCACCCCCAACAACTTCTGCCTGAGTGCCCTGTATGGTACGGCCGAATACTATAAAGTTGTCGATCTGGGCAACGGTGTCTGCACAATCGGCGACGAGCCGGTTATCCGGAATATGTATGACTCCGACTATTTCATGCAGGTCTGCAAGACCGCCTATGCATGGAATCAGGCCGGATATGTCAACAAGGATGCCTCTGTTGCAACGGAAGAAGGCTATGATCTGCTGAAGGCAGACCGTGCCATGAGCTATATCATCGGCTACGGCGGATACAACCCCCGGATTACCGATGGAGCTTCTGACTCCACCCATCAGCGCAGCGTCATGTACATCCCCATCACCTCTACCATGAACACGCCCTCCGGTCTCGACTGGTGCGTCTCCTACGGCTGCAAGAATCCTGAGGCCGCCTGTGAAGCGCTGAGCCTTTTCTACACCGATTCCTTTGTTATGAACACCCTGCTGTGCGGCGTTGAAGGCCGTGACTATGTGGACACCGGACTTGGCACCGCAGAGGACAAGGTCGTTGACTTCCCAGAAGGACTGGATGCATTCTCCGTCCCCTACTATGCCTACTTCACTTGCGGCATTATGGGCAACGAGTATCTGGACTGGGTCTACATCAAAGCAGACGGCACCTTCGAGGACAAGCGTGCCGACAATCTGAAGTTCATGCAGGATGCAGTTCCTTCTCCCGTCTATGGCTTTACCTTGGATACGGCCAACATCAAGAACGCCGCCGCTGCAATCTCCAACGTAGAAACCCAGTATCTGGGTGGACTGCTGACCGGTGAACTGGACCCCGAGGTCTACATTCCGGAATTCCTGGCTGCACTGGAGAGTGCAGGCATCAACGATGTTGTCGCAGAAGCGCAGACACAGCTGGATGCGTGGGCCGCCGCTAAGTAAGTTTTCTTTCAATTCTTTACGGGGCGGCCGTTCGGCCGTCCCGTTTGCATAAGAAAACGACTGACGGCAGCATTCACAGGGGGCCGCGCTTGCTGGTTTCCTCCAACATTTCGGTACCATACCTCTGAATCTACCCGAATGGGGAAAGGAAAGAAGGAACTTTTTATGGATAAGATGATTGCCAAGCCCCAGGTTGGGGAACGACTGTCCGGCAAAAAAGGATCCAAACGTGTAAATTATGCTCCGCTGATACTCATGATGATACCCGGTGTCATCTACCTGATCGTAAACAACTACCTGCCCATGTTCGGCATTACCATCGCCTTCAAAAATCTGGACTATACCAAAGGTATTTTCAAAAGCGATTGGGTTGGCTTGAAGAACTTTGAATTCCTGTTTAAAACCAAGGATTTCTACATTATCATGCGCAATACCCTGTGCTACAATCTCGTCTTTATCTTCGGAGGGCTGGCCGCTTCCCTGGCCATTGCCGTTATGATGACGGAAATCGGCAACTGGAAAATCGCCAAGGTCATTCAGCCTGTCATCTGCTTCCCCAACATGGTCTCCATCGTCATTGTTGCATACCTGGTTTATGGGTTTCTGGGCGGCGACGGCTGGATTAACAACACCCTGCTGCACGAAAACGGCATCTCCTGGTATTCCAAGCCTCAATACTGGCCCTATATCCTGACGCTTGTTCACTTTTGGAAGGGTGCAGGCTACGGCTCGATCATCTATATCGCCACCATGTCCGGCATTGACAAGGGGCTGTATGAGGCGGCTCGTCTGGACGGTGCCAGCAAATGGCAGCAAATTCGCCTGATTACGCTGCCCATTATCCGCCCCATGATTATCCTAATGCTGTTGATGAGCATTGGCCGCATCTTCTCCTCCGACTTTGGCCTGTTCCTTCAGGTGCCTATGGATTCCGGTGCCCTGTACAATTCCACCCAGACCATTGATACCTATGTCTATCGTGCGCTGATGAAACTGAACGATGTCAGTATGTCCTCCGCTGCCAGTGTGTTCCAGTCCATACTTGGCTTTGTTCTTGTCCTTCTGTCCAACATGCTGGTTCGTAAGGTCGATCCGGACAGTTCCCTGTTCTAAGAGGTGCATTGATATGAAAAAATATTTCACAGATCCCGAAAAGAGATTTAAGCTGGGGTGTGCCATCATCATGAGCATCTTTGCCCTGTTCTGTCTGGCCCCCTTCGTGCTGATGATCAGCGCATCCATCTCCGATGAAAACGTTTTGTTCAACGAGGGCTATCAATTTTTCCCCTCGAAGCTGAGCTTTGATGCCTACAAGTACCTGTGGGCCAAGCGTGAGACAATTGGCCGGGCTTACCTGCTTACCATTATTCTCACCGCTCTGGGAACCTCAATCAACGTAATCATCACCTCCATGTTCGCATATCCCCTGTCCCGGCAGGACTTCAAGCCCAGAAATGTTATGGCATTCTTTATCTTTTTCACCATGCTATTCAACGGTGGTATGACCGCCAGCTACATCATCTGGACCCAAATTTTCCACATCAAAAACACATTCTGGGCATTGTTGCTGCCCAACTATCTGATGAGCGGCATGAATGTCCTGCTGGTTCGCAACTACTATACCGGCAGCATTCCCACAGACATTCTGGATGCAGCCCGCATAGACGGTGCCACAGAAATGCGGATTTATCGCAGCATCATCCTGCCGCTGTCCAAGCCCGTCATTATCACTGTCGCACTGTTTGCCGGTATGGCCTACTGGAATGATTGGTCCAACGCCATGTACTATATCACTGACCAGAAGCTGTACAGCATCAACGCTTACCTGAACAATCTGCAAAATAACATCAAGCTTCTGACCATGCAATCCAGCCTGACAGAGGGCGCCAACCTGCAAGGCTTGCAGCTGCCCACCATCAGCGCCCGTATGGCCATCGCCATGATTGCCGTTCTGCCTGTTGCTTTGATTTTCCCCTTTGTTCAGTCTCAGCTGATCAAGGGCGTTGTCATCGGCGGCGTGAAGGGCTGATCCATTTACAAATTTGTCAGGAAGCGGGCAATACGTGCCCGCTTCCCTATTCAGATTTCAATGAGACTTTTGAAAACTCGCAGAATCAGGAGGGAATCTATGAGCATCGAACGTATTTACCAGACGACAACGCAAGCAGACGGCACTGTAATCCATGAATTTGAACTGGGCGGTTTCCAAACCTTTCTGTATATGCCGGCCAGTGATCTGCAAACCAATCTCATCAACTATGGCTTCACCGGCCCTACGCTGGCCGTCTTCCCGGACCGGAAACTTGCCTTCCAGGAGCTGGCAAGCTTTGCCAGGGAAACCGGTCTGCTGGAAATCGCCCGTAGCAACGGCGTTGGCATTGTCTTCATGAATCCAAGAGGCAAGGACTGGAGCAGCGAGGAGCCTGGTGCTTACGAAGCAATGACCGGGAACCTGTCCATTGCCCAAAACAATTTCCGGGACGGCCTTGCCATTCTGAAAAGCGACGAAATTCCGGATGTGATCCATTATAACATTCTGGGCTCCTGCGTTCGGATGTACGTCTACGGCTTTGGCTCCGGCGCGGATTATATTGCTGAGCACTACCTCAGGCCCATGGCAGGTACAGCTGTGCTGGGGGATGTTGGTCAAGCCGCACTGACCATGGTCTGCTGCACGCTGGTGAATGGCAGTGTTATGCCGAAACCGGAAAAAAATGACATCCATGTGGTATCTGTCGGCAATTGTGCAGAATACAACGCTGTCTTGAAGGAATACTGCCTGGATGTCACCGTTGAGACACAACTTGATCTGAAGCAGGACTTTCTCCGCGTCATTGGCAACTACCGCCGCTGGGGCGGCAAAATCGTCCATGCCTACAACTACGCCGCAGAGGGAATTATTGACAAGGCAGAATCCGTTATGCTGCCCATCTCTGAGGATAACCTGATGTTTGCCAAGCGCAGCCCCTTCCGACGGGCAACGGAGCACAAGGTCGGCTATGTCACCTTCTATGACAAGGGCCTGGATGTCAAAAACGGAAAAGTTCCACTGGTTCTGGTGTTCCACGGCGGCGGTGACTCCGCCTACGCCACTGCATCCCTGGCGGAATGGCCGGAGATTGGTCAGGATGAGGGCTTTCTCACGGTGGCGGTGGAGATGCACCTGGCTGTCTCTGCCAAAGAAGTCTCCGCACTTATCGACCACCTGATGACGGAATACTCCATCGATCCTGAGCGGATTTATGCCACAGGCTTCTCCATGGGCGGTATTAAGAGCTGGGATCTTTACGAGCAGATTCCGCAGCGGTTCGCTGCCTTAATGCCAATGGATGCCATTGACTATGTGGGCAATAATTGTTTCGGCGGCAAGACGGACACCGTCAATCAGGATACGCCGGTACCCCTGTTCTATATTGGCGGCGTGGATTCATTTGGAGTTGAGCTGCCCTGCCACCATGAACGCGCCATTGAACGCATCGCCTATGTCTCCAAGGTAAATCAATTCCGCGCACCCTACCAGGTGTCGCTGAACGATCGGGAAGACTGGCAAGATCCCCTTTACGGTGTTCCCGGTGACCGCACCGAAGTTCTCCATGACGAGATGTTCCCGGAGAGTGAATACACCGTCCACTATTTCGACAGCATTGACGGCAAATGCTACACGGCTTTGATGGGTGTTACCCACCATGCTCACGAAATCCGGCCCTTCACCAACCGCTTCGCCTGGAATTTTGTGAAGCACTTCCGCCGCACTTCGGCAGGTATTGTAATCGAGTGATCGTCCGGTTTCATCCCTGACCATCTACTGCCCACACATCCATAAAAAAGCATTCGGGCGGCCCAGCAACGGGGCCGCCCGAATATTGTTTTACGAATTACTTGTTTCTATTTTCCAGGTAGGCCTTCTTGGCAGCAGCCAAACCGGCCTTGGCTCCGGCAAAGCCTGCCTTGGCGGCATCGGCTACGTCAGCGGCCACAACAGCGGCAACCTCCTTGGCGTTCTCGGCGAACTCCTTGGCAGCCTCCTTAGCAGCTTCCTTGGCCTTCTCGCGGTCGGCAGCCTTGGCTTCCTCGGCAGCCTTTTCCGCATCGGCCTTTTCAGCCTCCTGCTTAATGGCAGCCTGGGCAGCAGCCAGACGGGCGATGGGCACGCGGAAGGGGCTGCAGGACACATAGTCCAGGCCCAGAGCATTGCAGAACTCCACGGAAGCGGGGTCGCCGCCATGCTCGCCGCAGATGCCGCAGTGCAGGTTGGGCCGGGTCTTCTTGCCCAGCTCCATGGCAACCTTCATCAGCTTGCCAACACCGTTCTGGTCCAGCTTGGCAAAGGGATCGTTCTCATAGATCTTGGCCTCATAGTAGGCGTTCAGGAACTTGCCTGCATCGTCGCGAGAGAAGCCGAAGGTCATCTGGGTCAGATCGTTGGTGCCGAAGCAGAAGAACTCAGCTTCCTTGGCGATCTCATCCGCCGTCAGAGCTGCGCGAGGAATCTCAATCATGGTACCAACCTCGTAGGTCAGCTCCACACCGGCAGCAGCAATTTCTGCATCGGCCGTCTCCACGACTACCTTCTTCACGAAGGCCAGCTCCTTGGTCTCGCCAACCAGGGGGATCATGATCTCGGGCTTGATGTCCCAATCGGGATGGGCCTTTTTGACATTGATGGCGGCCCGGATGATGGCCTTGGTCTGCATTTTGGCAATCTCCGGATAGGTGACGGTCAGGCGGCAGCCGCGGTGACCCATCATGGGGTTGAACTCATGCAGGGAGGCGATGATGGCCTTGATGGCCTCTACGCTCTTGCCCTGGGCCGCAGCAAGCTGCTCGATCTCAGCCTGGGTGGTGGGAACGAACTCATGCAGAGGGGGGTCCAGGAAGCGGACGCACACAGGGCTTCCCTCCAGGGCCTCATAGAGCTTCTCAAAGTCACCCTGCTGATAGGGCAGGATCTTGTCCAGAGCGGCCTCCCGCTCTGCAACGGTATCGGAGCAGATCATCTCCCGGAAAGCAGCAATCCGCTCAGGGTCAAAGAACATATGCTCGGTACGGCACAGGCCAATGCCCTCTGCGCCCAGCTCCTTTGCCTTCTTGGCATCGGTGGGGGTATCGGCATTGGTGCGAACCTTCATGGTGCGGTACTTGTCGGCCAGAGCCATAATGCGGCCGAATTCACCGGCGATTTCGGCATCCACAGTGGGGATAACGCCTTCATAAATATTGCCGGTTGAACCATCGATGGAAATGAAGTCGCCCTCGTGGTAGGTCTTGCCGCCCAGCGTAAACTGCTTGTGCTCTTCGTCCATATTGATCTCGCCGCAGCCGGAGACGCAGCAGGAACCCATGCCCCGGGCCACAACGGCAGCGTGAGAGGTCATGCCGCCGCGAACAGTCAGGATGCCCTGGGCAACCTTCATGCCGGTGATATCCTCAGGAGAAGTCTCCAGACGAACCAGAACAACCTTCTCGCCTCTGGCGGCCCACTTTTCCGCATCCTCGGCAGAGAACACGACCTTGCCGCAGGCAGCTCCGGGAGAAGCGCCCAGGCCACGGCCGATGGGGGTAGCCTCCTTCAGAGCCTTGGCATCGAACTGGGGGTGCAGCAGGGTATCCAGATTCCGGGGGTCGATCATAGCAACGGCCTTCTTCTCATCGATCATGCCCTCGTCCAAGAGGTCACAGGCGATCTTCAGAGCGGCCTTGGCGGTACGCTTGCCGTTACGGGTCTGGAGCATATAGAGCTTGCCGTTCTCCACGGTGAACTCCATATCCTGCATATCCCGGTAGTGGTCCTCGAGCAGGGCGCAGACCTTGACGAACTGCTCATATGCTTCAGGGAACTTGTCGGCCATCTGGGCAATGGGCATGGGGGTACGGACACCGGCCACCACATCCTCGCCCTGGGCGTTGGTCAGGAATTCGCCCATGAGCTTCTTCTCGCCGGTGGCGGGGTCACGGGTAAAGGCCACGCCGGTGCCGGAATTGTCGTTCAGGTTGCCAAATACCATGGGCATGACATTGACGGCAGTGCCCCAGGAATAGGGAATGTCGTTGTCACGGCGGTAGACGTTGGCTCTGGGGTTATCCCAAGAGCGGAAGACAGCACGGATGGCCTCGTATAGCTGCACCTTGGGATCGGAGGGGAATTCCACGCCCAGCTTGGCCTTGTACTCAGCCTTGAACTGGGAAGCCAATTCCTTCAGGTCCTCTGCGGTGAGCTCCACGTCATAGGTGACGCCCTTGCGCTGCTTCATCTCATCGATGAGCTGCTCGAAATACTTCTTGCCCACTTCCATAACCACGTCGGAGAACATCTGGATGAACCGGCGGTAGGAATCGTAGACAAACCGGGCGAAGGCGGGATCGGGATTGCCCTTGATCATGGCATCCACAACATCGTCGTTCAGGCCCAGGTTCAGGATGGTGTCCATCATACCGGGCATGGAGGCACGGGCACCGGAGCGGACGGAGACCAGCAGAGGGTTATTCAGATCGCCGAACTTCTTGCCGTTGATCTGCTCCATCTTGTCCACGTACTCCATGATCTGGGCCATGATCTCGTCATTGATCTTCTGGCCGTCCTCGTAGTACTTGGTGCAGGCTTCGGTAGAAATAGTAAAGCCCTGGGGAACCGGAAGGCCAATTCTGGTCATCTCTGCCAGATTGGCGCCCTTGCCGCCCAGAAGCTCTCGCATGGAACCGTCGCCCTCGGTGAACAAATAAACATACTTGTGAGACATACAATACCCCTTTCAAATACACGGGCAAATACCGCGAATCGATATTTTTTGCCCGATATTTACACATTTGAATTCTCTAAGTGCCAAAACAGTATATCACGATGGCATCCATTTTTCAATAGGATTTCCCAATTCCTGGTAGATTTCACGGTTTGTACAAATTTGATAAATTATTTTGTCAAAACCGACGGTTTTTATACATTGTTTACGGCCCTTTTCCAGCTTGGAAGGGGCCGTGCGTATTTTTATTCGATATTTTTGCATTTATTCCCCGGTATGGAACAGCAGCAGCGACACCCAGGTGACCACATTCTGCCCGTACTGGAACTCCAGTCCGTTCTCCTCCAGCGTAGGAATGATGTTGATGCCCTGGCTTTCCACACAGGGATGCATTTTTTCCGGATGGCGGCAGGGCTTGCCATCCAGGATGGCGCAGCGGCCGCAGATGGCACAGGCCTCGGTAGAGAGAATATAGGGATCCAGTCCATGGGCCCGGAGAATATCCCCCACCTGATCCGTCAGGCACTCATGGTCCCGGCGGGTGGCAAGGGTTGCCTCCAGATCCGCAATGTCCGCCACCTCCGTCAGGCTGGAAATCAGCAGGGCCTTATTGTAGCTCAGGCACTTGGCTCTGCATTCCGCCACCGTCCCCACCCCAGGCGGGCAGGCCCAGCTTTTGCCGTACATGGCACACTCCGTCTGGCAGATATGGCGCACCCGGTCTGAAAATTCCAGGGTCTGCGGGTCCACCCAGGCATAGATGTATAGGGGCAGCTCGGCAAGCTCCTGCTCAATCGTCTGGTAATTCACACAAATTCCTCCAATATGTCATGGCAAATCCCAAAAGCAGCTATTTTCAGGATATCTGAGCAGGTTTGATCTTCTTCGCCTTCATCAGCACCAGCAGCACCGGCACAGAATAGACCACTGGCCCTGCATAGCGAACAGCTCCGTTGATATGGGTCAGCAGCAGCCCAGCGATGGCCAACAGTACCGGCAATGCCATTTGCTTTTTTTCTCTGCTGCCCGCATACCAGGCGGCAAGTCCAAGCAGCAGCCCCAGCCAATTGTAAATGCCGGAAACCACAAAAATCCGTACAGGATAACTATGCTCAAAGTCCCAAAGCTTTGACTCCGCAGCACGCCTGGCGTCGCTCTCCAGCCATCTGGAGAAGCCGCTCAGCTGCGGTTCTACATAATCAAAGCCAATCAGCACCTCGCCGATGGTCTTCTCCACATCCCATACAAAGGGACAGAAATACCAGTTTCTCGAATATACCACCGCTTCCAGCATGGTCAGCGGGTGCTTCAGCGCCAGCTTGCCATGCAGCAGCAAATAGCGCTGCACCTGCATTGGAGTACCCGCATGATAGGTAGCCTTGATCGCATCCACAATTTTGGGGTCGTACTGCGTCACCACCGTGTCATAGTCCAGAACCTGGGAGATGATTTCCTTTTCCTCTTCCGTGACCCAATCGGGGTGGATGCTGCAATAATAGCCCGTTAATTGATAGAAAAAGCTGTAGTTTTCCTTTTCCTCCGGACTTTCGATGCCGACTGCCGGATAAAGCGCCCAGTTCACCAGACAGTGCAGCGCCACCAATGCCAGGCAGGCAGCCACCGCAAACCGGCGCAGCTCTTTTTTCCCCACCAGGCACAGCAAAATCAGCGCGGAAAGGTACACCCCGCCCTTTCTGGCAGCCCCGCACAAAAGTGCCAGAATGAGCAGCGGGACCATGCTCTTTTTAGAGCCATCCTCCAAAGTCCGGCAGTAAAAGATAATCAGCAGCAAAAACAGCGGACTGTAAACAGAATCCTTCAAAGCCCCCTGGGCCATGGAGACATACATCATGGCGAGGCCAAAAAACAGGCTGAGCAAAAAGCCAATGTACTTCTTGCCGGAACGGGACGCAGCCTCTTCACAGCCAAAGCTCAGCGCGTATAGCCCCAGGATAACCTGGAACAGGACGCAGAAAAACAGCCCCAGATTGTTTCCGCCCAGACGCTGTCCCAGGGTCATGAGGAACCCATAGACAAAGGTCAACAGCACGGGCGAGGAGGCCTGGATCGGCTGATAACCCTGGTACTGCAAAATCTGCACCGTGGTATCCAAATAAATAGACCCGGGAGACCGCAGAATCAGCAGCGGCAGCCAGCACAGCAGGATAATTCCTGCCCACAGCAGCTGCCGCTCAGGCCGGAAGGAGGTCCGCTCCCCCATGGGTACGGACATCCAGCTGCAAAACAGCAGAATCAGGCTGTAAAAGCTGGCAGTCATGGATATCCAGAACAGCAGATTTTCCAGGAGTCCAATCTGGAGCACCGCCACAAGGTTTACCAGCTTTTGGGTCGGTGACAGGTAAATGAGCGTATTCTGCGTAAAAAACAGGGCAAGTATCAGCGCCGGAGCCCGGAATTTCTTCTTTGCCCCCCGGAGGCCCCGCAGCTGCACCGCCGCAAGGGCAAGCATTGCCAGGAAATACACAAAAAGCAGGAGTTTTGCCCGTTTGCCACCATAGAGCAGCGTATAAACGATATGTCGAAAAATGCCGTCCTCCGGTGCCGCGCCGCGGGAAAGCGCCAGCCGCACCAGCTCTTCGGCAAACATCACGCAGGCCCAAAGGCAGACAACCAAGACTGTTTTCCAGGGAATACGGATGGATTTTTTCATTTTGTCGCTCCTTTTTCCTCGCATTCCCAGGGGAAGGGCTTTCTTTTCAGCACAGAGGAACGTATGTAGCGGAAGGTCTCCGCCTCTCCCCGGTCCCGGAGCATTTCCAGCAGAAACGCAAGTGCCCGCTCCGTATCCGGATGCATCAGCGTCCGCTCCCGGCTTTTGACAAAGTAATTGTAAGGGGAAGCCGACGTGTAGTTCTTCCCCTCGTAGGTCATGCAGGCGGCCCGGCGGTCCATAACCATCTCCACCAGGTATTTTCTGGGCATGGGCACCGGCTCATAGCGCTTGGTTGTAGGGCTCAGGTCCGTCCAGTATTCATAGTGGTGCCGGTTGCGGCCCTTGTGGTGCATCCATGCCTCGCTGTAGCCCTTTTGCTCCCGTTCGGCGGCATTGGGACTGCGGTAGCCCTGGTAGTATTTGATGCCCTGCCGGAATTCCGTCGGGGAAAACTTACTCAGATCATGGGTAAGTCCCTGGCGGTATAGCCCCACCCGAAAGCAGCCTTTGCAAACCAGCCAGCGATGATGGGATACGGTTTTCAAATGCCCCCAGAAGTTCATGCCCTTACCCTTCCGATACAACGATCTCAGACACCTGCAGGCCCGGATTTCTCCGGCAGGTGAAATCGATGGCCCAGTAACTTGTGAATACCAGCAGGTTTCTACCCTTGTAGTCCTCCAGCAGCTCGGCATCGCTGCCCAGGTTCATATCCGTCAGGTCTCCGGGATAGCTGTCGATCAGGCGGATTTCCTCATAGGGCAGGCCCTCCATGCGCAGCTCCACACCATACTCGTTTTTCATGCGGTACTGGAACACGTCAAATTGCAGCGTACCAACAACACCCACAATGACCTCTTCCATACCGGAATTGGGCACCTTGAAAATCTGGATGGCGCCTTCCTGAGCAATCTGCTCCGTACCCTTGACAAACTGCTTGCGCTTCATGGAGTCCTTGGCGGAAACTCTGGCAAAATGCTCCGGAGCGAAGGTAGGAATTCCGGAATAGGAGAACTTCTTGCCCGGAACGGTAATGGTATCGCCAATGGAGAAGATGCCCGGGTCGAAGACGCCGATGACGTCCCCGGCGTAAGCCTCGTCCACAATTTCCCGCTCGGCAGCCATCATCTGCTGGGGCTGGCTCAGGCGCATTTTCCGGTTGCCCTGGACATGGAAATACTCCGCATCCCGCTGGAATTTTCCGGAGCAGATGCGCATAAAGGCCAGCCGGTCCCGGTGGGCCTTGTTCATGTTGGCCTGGATCTTAAAGACAAAGGCGGAGAAATCCGGGCTAAAGGGATCAATGGTGCCGCAGTCCGCCACCCGTGCCAGAGGGGGCGGTGTCAGCTTCAGGAAGGACTCCAGGAAGGGCTCAATGCCAAAGTTGGTCAGCGCAGAGCCGAAGAACACCGGACTCAGCCGGCCCCGGCGGACCTCTTCCATATCCATTTCCCGTCCGGCGGACAGCAGCTCCACATCGTCAATGAGCTGGCGGTGCTTCTCTTCGGAATCCAGAAGCTGGGCAACCTGAGGATCGTACAGGTCTACGGCGTGCTTGCCCGCCTTGTTCTTGCCGGAAACGCCGGAGAAGAACAAAAGCTCACTCTTCTCCCGGTCGTAAACGCCCTGAAAGTCCTTGCCGGAGCCGATGGGCCAGTTCATAGCGTAGGTCTCAATGCCCAGCTCCCGCTCCAGCTCGTCCAGCAGGTCGAAGGGATCCCGGGCCTCCCGGTCCATTTTGTTGATGAAGGTGAAAATAGGAATGTGCCGCATGGCGCAGACCTTGAAAAGCTTCCGGGTCTGGGGCTCTACACCCTTAGCGCCGTCGATGACCATGACGGCAGAGTCCGCCGCCATCAGGGTACGGTAGGTGTCCTCAGAAAAGTCCTGGTGGCCCGGGGTATCCAGGATGTTGATGCAGAAGCCTTCATACTGGAACTGCATCACAGAGGACGTAACGGAAATACCGCGCTGCTTCTCGATCTCCATCCAGTCGGAAGTGGCGGCACGGGAGTTCTTCTTTCCCTTGACCACGCCGGCCTGGGCAATGGCCCCGCCGTAGAGCAGGAATTTTTCCGTCAAAGTGGTTTTACCGGCGTCGGGATGGGAAATGATGGCAAAGGTCCGGCGGCGGCTGATTTCTTCTTGCAAAGTTGACATAGCTTTTCCTCCACGTAAAATTTCGTATTCTTCAAAACCGCAGAGGACTAATGGGGAATCCGAAAATGCATAATGGCCTCCATAGGTTTGCTCATAATAAATCATCTTATTTTATCACAGGTTTTCCCTATATACAAGCATTTTTTTGCAAAGTGCGGTACAAAAAGCGGCCCGAATCCCATGTTTGGCGATTCGGGCCGTAAAAGCTATTGTGTCAGCGTCAGGTACTGTTCCCACAGGAAGCGCTCCGGGACATCCTCCAGATCAAAGGCCTGCCGAATGCCGGTGCAGATTCTCTGGAGCTTGGCCTGGAGAATGGGCGACGCAAAGTCCTCCTCATTGCCAGGGGTGCAGGCGCACTCAAAAATCCGGGCCCGGTCCTCGGCAGGAAACGTCATGGCATAGTTGTCAATAAACACCCGGTCCGGGCCGGTCAGCAGCGCCTTATAGGGGGTCATATCCGCGTTCAGGTCCAGACTGTAGGCAAAATCCTGGGGATTCAGATCATTCCAATTGTCATAAGCTCCTGTCTTGGTCAGCACCCGGTTGTCGATCAGGTGGCTGAATTCATGAAAGAGGGTATGCTTCAAGCTGTCCTCTTCCTTTGGCGCCAAAGCGATGTAAAAATGGCTGCCGTTCTGGAATTGCAGCCCCTCGGCAGAGTCCAGGCTGCCGGATTCCGCCGTGCCCTGGATGGTGTCCACAATGCAGACCGTCAAATCCTCCCAGTCCTGCCGGAGCTTTGTCAGGAACCCCTCCGGGAAGGCTTCCAGCGTGGCCTTCAGGTCTTCCAGGGCCCAGTTTGTCTTGTCCACCCGGTATTCCGCCGCAAAAACATAGTCCCAGGGTGCGCAGGCAGCGGCCTCGTCAAAAAGCAGCACCGTAATGCCGTACTGCTCCCCCAGCTCCCGGGCAAGGGCCTCACAGGTTGCCTGTCCCTGCACATCCGGGAAATCCCGGGTATAATAGGGCTCCAGGCAGCTGTCCTCGGACACCGGAGAAAACGCCTCGTAATTCCAGCGCAGAATCCACCAGGCCGTCTCCTGAGTGCTGTGAGCCGAAATATAGAGCGTTCCGTCCGCGCTGACGCAGCCCGTTCCCACCATGTCAACTTCCGGCAGCAGTACGCTGCAGCGCAGAATCCCCCGAGAGAGGGCATAGAGCCGCAGCGTCAGCCCTGCTGTGTCATTCCGGCAGGTAATGAGGCCCCCGATTTCCGGCAGAAATCCCACCATCTGTTCTCCCTCTTCCAGCGTTAGCTTTTGGGCTCCGCCACTGTCTGGCAGGAGCAGGACCTGGCCGTCCTCCAGCAGAATGCCCAGCCCCGTCTCAAACCGGCAGGCATCCGCAACTGCGAGGCTCGGGTACTGGGTGCTGCCGTCGGCTGCGGAAACCAGCAGCGTTTTCCCGATGCCGTCCTCATCCGTCAAGTGCAGCAGCAGCAAATCTCCCAGACACTGAACGGTTCCGTCGGTAAAGGCCATGTTGTCCCGCAGCAGGGAAGCCAACCCCGTAGACAGGTCCAGCACCTTCAGGCAGCCTTCGCTGAGATAGTACAGCCGACTGCCCTCCAGCCCGGGCACGCCCAGAACTACGTCCGGGATGAAGACCGTTTGCAGCAGGGCAAAGCTCCCGTCCAAAATCTGCACCGCGCTGCCGTCAAAAAGCCACACGCCGTCGCTTCCCGTTTGCAGCACCGTATCGGCCTGCCGCGTGCTGCCGGGGGTCAGGCTCACACCGGACAAGCGCGTCAGTTCCCCGTCCCCGGAAAGAAGCACGTCCTCCCCCATGGCCCATATGCGGCAGAAGCCGGAGACCTCTGTAGGAAAGACCTGCATCATGCCACTGGTCTGGGTCTCCAGGCTGTGGCCCGGGGTATAGAGCGCACCGGCTACGGTGGTCTCCGTAGTTGGAGCCGACTGTGCGGCGCATCCGGCAAGCAGCAGCGCGAGCAGCAGGGCAAGAAATTTCATAGTCACTGTCTCCTGGCAAGGGTGTAGTCGTCCCCCTGGCGATAATAGGGGCACTGCTGGGACTGGGAAGAGAGAATACGGTACACCTCGTCCTCATCCAAGTCCATCATGCAGTAGTATTCATCGAACTCTTCATCATAATCATAATACCAGCAGCTGTCGCATTGGGTCGAATCCATTACGCTTCCTCCATGATCCGGAAAGAAAAGTTTCCGTCTTCATAAATAAGATAGCTGTGGCTCCCATCCTTGGGGATGGATACACTGCCCGGGTTCAGGCAACGGATCCCCGCCACCTCTTCGTCCAGCTTCACATGGGTGTGGCCGAAAAGGAACACACTGCCCTTCGGCAGGGGTGGAAGATTCTGGGGATTGGCATGGTGCCCGTGGGTCAGATAGAAGGTCTTTCCATCCACCAGCAGCTGGGAAAAATCCGCAAGGCAGGGAAATGGCAGCACCATCTGGTCCACCTCTGCCTCGCAGTTCCCTCGAACGGCAATGATCTTCTCCGCCAGAGCGCTGAGCATGGGGATTACTTTTTTCGGGGCATAGTCCCGGGGCAGGTCGTTTCGGGGGCCATGATACAGCAGGTCTCCCAGCAAAATCACCCGATCCGGGTTTTCTTTTTCGATTTCCTCGCAAAGTCTGCCGCACCAATAGGCGCTGCCGTGGATATCGGATGCAATCAGAAGTTTCATAATCTTTCTCCTATTCAATACCAATTTTGTCCCTGCCCAGCTTCAAAAAGACGGTTGTCCCCTCTCCCGGGGCAGATGCTATGGAAATGCCGTGGCCCAGTCGGTCACATACCCGCTTGCACAGATACAGCCCAATGCCGCTGGCCTTTTTGTCCGAGCGGCCGTTGTAGCCTGTGAAGCCCTTTTCAAAGATCCGGGGCAGATCCTCCGGGGCGATACCAATGCCCGTATCCCGAATCACCAGCGTATCCGGCTCCTGCCAGAATATGGAAATCTCCCCGCCGGGGGTATATTTCAGTGCATTGGACAGCAGCTGCTCCAGCACGAAGCTCAGCCACTTTTCGTCCGTCAGCACCATCTGTCCGGTCTCCTGCAGCCGCAGCCGCAGTTTCCGGTCGATGAATTCCCCGGCAAACCGCCGGACCGCTCCCCGGATAATGGGGTCCAGGTCCTGGGTCTTCAATACATAGTCCCCCGTTTCGGCATCCAGGCGCAGATAGGTCATGGCCATTTCCACGTATTGGGCAATGCGATTCAGGTCCCCCCGGAGTCCCCGGGCCAGAGGAGAATCCTCGTTTTGCAGCTTCAGCCCCATGGCGGCAATAGGGGTCTTGATCTGGTGGGCCCAGGCGGAAAAATAATCCGTCTGGGTGGTGAAGCGGTCCGCGCTGGCGGTTTGCAGCCGGGCCATATCCTCCGGCTGCTTTTCCAGCAGTGCTGCACAGTCCCGCTCCGTCTGGCTTTTCCCCTGGGGCAGCTGCTCCCGGGTCAGCTCCGGAAGCTGTTCCAAACGCCGATAGGCTTCGTGAACCCGGCGGAACCGGCGGTAATCCCGCAGCAGGAGCAGCACGCCCAATCCCAGGCACAGCGCCGCCGGGTAGGCCGCCGCCTGCCAGGGCACATGGTACAGGAGAAAGGTCCCCGCAAAAATGCCTGTGAAAAGGCACAGGCAGGCAATTGCCTTGCCCCGCTCCCGCAGATACACAAAGAAAAGCCCTTTTTCAGTCTCCAAGCAAATACCCCACTCCGAATTTCGTTGTGATAAAGCCGGTGAGCCCTGCACCGTCCAGCTTTCGGCGCAGGCGGTTTACATTGACCGTCAGGGTGTTCTCGTCCACAAAGCTGTCCGAGGCCCAGAGCCGCTCCATGAGCTTCTCCCGGCTGACCACCTGCCCCTTATTCTCCATCAGGCACAGAAGGATTCTGTATTCATTTTTCGTCAGTTCGATTTTCTCCCCGCGGAAGCGGAGGCTGTTGTCCCCGGTGTTCAGCTCCGCGCCCCGGTGCTCCAAAATGGGGGCAGTGGGATGAAAATCATAGCACCGCCGGAGCAATGCCTGGACCTTGGCCACCAGCACCGTCCTGTCAAAGGGCTTGGCAATAAAATCGTCTCCGCCCATATTCATCGCCATGACGATGTTCATATTGTCCGAGGCGGAAGACAGGAAAATAATGGGCGCATTGGAGCATTTTCTTATCTCATTGCACCAGTGATAGCCATTGAAAAAGGGCAGCATAATATCCAGCAGCACCAGCTGTGGCTGAAATGCCTGAAAATCCACCATAACGTCCCGGAAATTCTCCACGCAGCGGCTTTCCAGCCCCCAGTGGCTCAGCTCCTCCGCCACGGCCCGGGCAATGGTCTGCTCATCCTCCACAATCAGGATGCGATACATGACTCCACCTCCTTTGGGGGTATCTTACCGCAAATCCCGCAAAAAAGCAAGGGCAGTCCCCGCGGGGATTGCTTTTTCCGTCGCAAACTGGTATGATAAGAGACCGAAAGATTACAAAAGGAGGCCACGCCATGCCGCAGGTTGGAACCATTCACAAGCTCGCAGGCAGCAAATATCTTTCCCTGTACCAGATGGACGCTGTTCAGCGGGACGGAACGCATTTTGACTACTATATGGCTTCCCGAATTGGAGACGCTGCCCGCCTGAAAGCCGCCACAAAGGAAAACCGCGCCGATGGCGTTGTGATCTTTGCGGCTGATGACCAGGACCGGATCGTCCTCATCCGGCAGTACCGCTACCCTGTGGGCAGGTTTGTCTATGAGCTGCCCGCCGGACTTGTAGAGCCCGGAGAGGACCCCAGGCAGGCTGCCGTCCGGGAGCTTTTTGAGGAAGCCGGGCTGACTCTGACCCCCGTGGAGGACCACGGCTGGGGCCGTCCCTTTTATACCACCGTGGGCATGACAGACGAGAGCTGCGCCACGGTTTTTGGCAGATGCACCGGCTCCCCCACCAGCAGCCATCAGGAGGACAGCGAGACAATTCAGGTGGTTCTGGCCGACCGAACGGAAGCCGCCCGGATCCTGCGGGAAGAGGAGCTTGCCATCATGTGTGCCTATCAGCTCATGCGCTATGTATCCGGCTCAGGGGATCCCCTGGCCTTTTTGGAGGAACCGTAAATGTCACATACCATTGCCGCCGTCTCCACCGGAAATCAGGTTTCCGCTATCGGCATCCTGCGGCTTTCCGGGGAAGGCTGTATTGAAATCGCAGAAAAGGTCTTTTCCCGTCCTTTGCAAACGAGCCCAAACCGGCTGCTGGTGCTGGGCGAGCTGCGGGACATCCAGGGGCGGACCATTGACCAGTGCATGGCCGTGGTCTCCCGGGCACCCCACAGCTATACGGGAGAAGACACCGTAGAGTTTCACTGCCATGGCTCCCCTGCCGTGCTGGCAGAGGGCTTAAGGAGTCTCTATGCCGCCGGGGCCAGACCTGCCCAACGGGGAGAATTCACTAAGCGGGCCTTTTTGAACGGGAAGCTGGACCTGACCCAGGCCGAGGCCGTCATCGATCTGATTGAAGCGGATACCGCAGACGCTGCGGCCAACGCCGCCGGGCAGGTAGGCGGCAGGCTGCAAAAAGTGCTGCTGCCGGTGTATGACCATCTGACAGACCTGTGCAGCCACTTTCACGCCGTACTGGACTATCCCGATGAGGACATCGATGACTTTGGTCTTTCCAACTATGCCGCTTCCCTGCGCAGCGATGCCAAGGCCCTCTATGCCCTTCTGCAAACCTACGGCCAGGGACGGATTTTGCGACAGGGCGTAAAAACCGCCATTGTGGGCAGGCCCAATGTGGGAAAATCCAGCCTGCTGAACGCTCTGGTAGGCTTCGACCGGGCCATCGTCACCGATATCCCCGGCACCACCCGGGATACGGTGGAGGAGTCCGTCCTTGCAGGCTCCACCCGGCTGCGTCTGGTGGACACCGCCGGTATCCACGAAACCGCCGACACCGTAGAGGCCATCGGCGTTGACCGGTCCCGGAAAGCATTGGAAGAAGCAGATCTGGTTCTCTTTGTCTGCGACGGCAGCGTTCCGCTGACCGCTGAAGATCAGGCAATCATAGAGGCGTGCCTGGACGCGCCCCAGGCCATTGCTCTGATCAACAAATGCGACCTGGGCACCCAGGTGGAGCCCAGTGACCTGCCCTTTTTGAACGTCATCCCCATCAGCGCCGCCACCGGGGACGGCCTGGAGCTGCTGCAGGGCTGCATCGATGATCTCTTTGCCGGAGAAAGCAAGTGTGACGGCTCCATTCTCACCAATCCCAGGCAGTACGATGCCTGCCGCCGGGCCTATGAAAGCCTGCTCTCCGCCCTGCAGGGGCTAAAGCTGGGCGTGACTCCCGATGCGCTGCTGCTGGATGTGGAGGCCGCTATGGAGGCCATAGGAGAAGTCACCGGCGCCACCGTCCGTGAGGACATTACCAATCGAATTTTTGAACGCTTCTGCGTAGGAAAGTAAGGAAAAACATGATCTATCTCGATAATTCCGCCACCACCAAGCCCTGTGCCGAGGCCGTGGAGGCTGTCGCCCAGGCGCTGACCCAGGACTGGGGCAATCCCTCTGCATTGTATGACTTCGGCATCCACGCCGCCCGGCAGCTGCGCAGCGCCCGCCATGCCGTCGCCGCCGCCATGGGCGCGGAGCCGGACCGGGTGTTCTTCACCTCCTGCGGCACCGAGGCCGACAACTGGGCCGTCTACGGCGCCGCCAAGCGCCTGGGCAAACGGGGAAAGCACATCGTCACCACCGCCATAGAGCACCACGCCATTTTGAATTGCATGAAAGACCTGGAGGCCCAGGGCTTTGAAGTAACCTACCTGCAGCCGGACAACTTGGGCAATATCTCTCTGGATTCCCTGAAAGCCGCCCTTCGGAAGGACACCGTTCTTGTATCCATTATGATGGTCAACAACGAGGCGGGTTCCGTCATGCCCATTGCTCAGATGGCAAAGCTCACCCACCGGCTCTGCCCCGATGCCATTTTTCACACGGATGCCGTCCAGGGTTTCCTGAAAATTCCCTTCCAGGCCAAAACCCTGGGGGCGGACCTGATCTCCGTTTCCAGCCACAAAATCCACGGCCCCAAGGGTGCCGGAGCGCTGTACATCTCCCCCAGACTCAAGTCCTTCCCGCCCCTGATCCACGGCGGCGGGCAGGAAAACAATCTGCGCAGCGGCACGGAAGCAACCCCCGCCCTCTTTGGCTTCGGTGCAGCCGCCGCTGCCGGAGCCAAGACCTTCCGGGAGGACATTGCCCGGGAGCGGGCATTGCTGGAAAACCTCTGCGCCCAACTGGAAACCCTGCCCGGAGTACAGCTGAACGGCGCCCATGAAGCCCCCCATATTCTCAGCGTATCCATTCCGGGGGTGCCCACCCAAAATTCCATCAACATCCTGCAGGATGCGCAAATTTGCGTCTCTGCCGGTTCCGCCTGTGCCAAGGGCCACAGAAGCCATGTGCTCACCGCCATGAATGTCCCCGAGCAGGCCATTGATTCGGCATTCCGGGTCTCTCTGAGCCGGGAAACCACCCAGTCCGAGATCGATGCACTGGTGGAAACCATTCGGAAAGACATTCTCCCCCGGATTTGACAGATTTCTACGTTGCAAATTCCACAAAAATCGCCGCATTCCGGGAATCCTTCCGTGCAATGCGGCGTTTTTTGCAATTTCGAAAAAATTTATTGCAAAAGCAGTTGAAATCTGCCCTGCAATCTGCTACAATACCGGTCAGAAAATGCTTTGAGAGGAGCACACTTGTCTATGAGCTATGTAAATGAAATCCTGGAGCGGGTTGCCGCTCAGAACCCCGGCCAGCCGGAATTCCTGCAGGCCGTAACGGAGGTCCTGGAATCTCTGCGGGTTGTCATTGAAAAAAATGAGGACTACTACCGGAAGAACGCTTTTCTGGAGCGTCTCGTCACCCCGGAGCGGATCGTCATGTTCCGTGTTCCCTGGGTGGATGACAAGGGCCAGGTTCAGGTGAACAACGGCTACCGGGTGCAGTTCAACAGCGCCATCGGCCCCTATAAGGGCGGCCTGCGGTTCCATCCCAGCGTCAACCAGGGCATTCTGAAATTCCTGGGCTTTGAGCAGACCTTCAAGAACTCCCTGACCGGCCTGCCCATCGGCGGCGGCAAGGGCGGCGCCGACTTTGACCCCAAGGGCAAGTCCGACCGGGAGGTCATGGCCTTCTGCCAGAGCTTCATGACGGAGCTGTACAAATACATCGGTGAAAACGAAGACGTTCCTGCCGGTGACATCGGCGTCGGCGGTCGGGAAATCGGCTACCTGTACGGCCAGTACAAGCGCCTGACCGGCCAGTACGAAGGTGTGCTCACCGGCAAGGGTCTGAGCTATGGCGGCAGCCTGGCCCGTACCCAGGCCACGGGCTACGGCCTGCTGTACCTGACGGACGAGATGCTGCGCTGCAACGGCAAGGACCTGAAGGGCAAGACCGTTGTGGTCTCCGGCGCGGGCAACGTCGCCACCTACGCCATTGAAAAGGCATGGCAGCTGGGTGCAAAGCCCGTCACCTGCTCCGACTCTACCGGCTGGATTTACGACCCCGACGGCATTGACGTGGCAACCCTGATCGACGTGAAGCAGGTCAAGCGCGCCCGTCTGACGGAGTACGCCAAGGCACGGCCCAAGTCCGTATATCACGAGGGCAAGGGTGTTTGGACCACCAAGTGCGATGTGGCACTGCCCTGCGCCACCCAGAACGAGCTGCTGCTGGGCGACGCCAAGGCGCTGGTTGCCAACGGATGCTTTGCCGTGGTAGAAGGTGCCAATATGCCCACCTCTCTGGATGCCACCAAGTACCTGCAGGAGCAGGGAATCCTCTTCTGCCCCGGCAAAGCTGCCAATGCCGGCGGCGTAGCCACCTCCGCTCTGGAGATGACCCAGAACTCCCAGCGTCTGAGCTGGACCTTTGAGGAAGTGGACGCCAAGCTGAAGGACATCATGGTGAACATCTTCCACAACCTGGATGCCGCTGCCAAGGAATACGGTATGGAGGGCAACTATGTAGCCGGCGCAAACATCGCCGGTTTCCTGAAGGTTGCCGACGCCATGAACGCCCAGGGTATTGTATAAGAAACTGCGTAAAGTGGTCCCCACGGGATGTTCCGTGGGGACCTTTTGTACCGAAAACTTACGGATTGCGGACTTTTTGAGCAAAGAAAACTCCCGCAGGAGAAAATCCTGCGGGAATTCTTTTTAGGACGATTGACGATTACGCCTTGCCGTCGGAGCCCAGAACGTGAACGATCTTGTGGGCGACCATGTCCTTGACAGCCTGACGGGCGGGCTTCAGGTACTGGCGAGGATCGAAATGATCGGGATGCTCGTAGAAGTACTTGCGGATGTTGCCGGTCATAGCCAGACGGATATCGGAGTCGATATTGATCTTGCAGACAGCCAGCTGAGCAGCCTTCCGCAGCTGATCCTCGGGGATACCGATGGCATCGGGCATGTTGCCGCCATAGGTGTTGACCATCTTCACGAATTCCTGAGGAACGGAAGAGGAGCCGTGCAGAACGATGGGGAAGCCGGGCAGACGCTTGATGCACTCCTCCAGAACGTCGAAACGCAGGGGGGGCGGAACCAGAATGCCGTCGGCATTCCGGGTGCACTGAGAGGGCTTGAACTTGTAAGCGCCGTGGCTGGTGCCGATGGCAATGGCCAGGGAGTCGCAGCCGGTGCGGGAAACGAACTCCTCAACCTCTTCGGGATGGGTGTAGCTTTCCTTGCCGTGCTCAACAGCCACTTCGTCTTCCACGCCGGCCAGAGTGCCCAGCTCAGCCTCGACAACAACGCCGTGGTCATGGGCATACTCAACGACCTTCTTGGTCAGGGCGATGTTCTCCTCGAAGGACTTGGAGGAGGCGTCGATCATAACGGAGGTAAAACCGCCGTCAACGCAGCTCTTGCACAGCTCGAAGCTGTCACCATGGTCCAGGTGCAGCGCGATGGGGATTTCGGGATTTTCAATGACGGCAGCCTCAACCAGCTTCACGAGGTACGTGTGGTTGGCGTAGGCGCGGGCGCCCTTGGAAACCTGCAGGATGACAGGAGACTTCAGCTCGCCGGCAGCTTCGGTGATGCCCTGAACGATCTCCATGTTGTTGACGTTGAAAGCGCCGATGGCGTAGCCGCCGTCGTAGGCCTTCTTGAACATTTCGGTTGTTGTTACGAGAGCCATTGGAATCAATCCTTTCATATATAGAGGACTTGCGCCCTCCTGTATTCCGAAACATATTATAGCACATTTTGGGAATAATTCAATAATTATATTTGCCAAATGAAAGTCTTTATGCTATAATGTTCACCGTATGGGTTTTTAAGCGCCCATTTCCAGCATTTTCCACAAATCTTTATATCAAACCTAATATGGAGGTATAGTAAATGTCTGAAAAGAATCTGGTTGGTTCCCTGATCGTCGGTCAGTCCGGCGGCCCCTCTTCCGTTATCAACTGCTCCGCTTACGGCGTTATCAAGACCGGTCTTGAGAACCCCAACATCACCAAGGTCTACGGTGCCTTCCACGGCATCAAGGGTGTGCTGAACGATCAGCTGATGATCATGGACGAAGAGGATCCCGCAGAGCTGGCCAACATGATGCATACGCCCTCCTCCGCCCTGGGCTCCTGCCGCTATAAGATCGCCGATCCCGATGTGGACGACACCGATTACAAGCGCATCCTGGAGATCTTCAAGAAGTACAATGTGCGTTACTTCTTCTACAACGGCGGCAACGACTCCATGGATACCTGCAACAAGATCTCCAAGTACATGGCCAAGGTTGGTTACGAGTGCCGCGTTATGGGTGTGCCCAAGACCATCGACAACGATCTGGCCGGCACCGACCACTGCCCCGGCTTCGCCTCCGCTGCCAAGTACATCGCCACCTCCTTCATGGAAGTCTCCCGCGACAGCAAGGTCTACGACACCGGCATGGTGACCATCATCGAGTGCATGGGCCGTCACGCCGGCTGGCTGACCGCCGCTGCGGCTCTGGCCAACACCAAGGGCGATGGCCCCGACCTGATTTACGTCCCCGAGGTCGACTTTGACATGGACAAGTTCGTTGCCGATGTGAAGCGCATCTACGCCGAAAAGAAGAACTGCCTGGTTGCCGTCTCCGAGGGCATTCACTATGCCGACGGCACCTTCGTGTCCGAGGCCAAGGCTTCCGGCACCGATGGCTTCGGCCATGCCCAGCTGGGCGGTCTGGCCGCTCGCCTGGCCGACGTGGTCAAGGCTGCTACCGGCGCCAAGGTCCGTCCCATCGAGCTGAGCCTGCTGCAGCGCTGCGCTGCCCACTGCGCTTCCGGCACCGATATGGCCGAGTCCTTCATGTCCGGCAAGGTGGCTGTGGAATCCGCCGTTTCCGGCACCACCGACAAGATGGTCGGCTTCGAGTGCACCCGGGATGCCAACGGCTACCACTGCGAGCCCAAGCTGTTTGATCTGAGCCTGGTGGCCAACACCGAGAAGAAGCTGCCTCTGGAGTGGATCAACGCCGAGGGCAACGGCATCAACCAGGGCTTCATTGACTACTGCCTGCCCCTCATCCAAGGCGAGACCGATATGGTCAAGGAAGACGGCCTGCCCCGTTTCGTCCACCTGAGAAGAGTGTTCGCAAAGTAATTTCAAAATTCAAAAAGAGGCCGGTTTTTCCGGCCTCTTTATTATATGGAATATGCCGAGATTTCAGAATTGCCGCCAAACACACCGCAGCAGTGGCAGAAGCATAGTGCTTTTTGCGGGAAATGTTTAAAAAAGCACTATGCCCGCTGCATAGTCTGTTCCAGAAAGTGAACAAAAAAAAAAAATAGAATAAAGATTCACAATATGCAGAAAGAAACCGGGCCGCTCAGGCCCGGTAAAATTATACACTTTAAGCTTCGCTCAGCGCATCAACAATCATTTTCGCCAGGAATGCGGCAAGAGAATCCACATCCTGCTCCATGCCGCCCAGGAACCAGTCCCGGACAAGGCCAATCGCACCGCAGATGGTATAGGTGCTCATGTCCTCACAGGCATTCTTCTGTGCTGTCCCGTCGAAAACAGGGTAAGCTTCCCTTGCCTGGGCCAGTGCGCAATCGCGAATCTTGTCGAAGATATCATCCCGGAATCCATCGGCAGACAGGGCCTGAAACAAGTCCTTATGCTCTACAATATAAGTAAGCTGGACGGCGATGTTCTTCTTTGCGACAGCTCCATCGGTCAGCTTCCCATCCCACTGAACGCCGGAGAGAATCTTCATCTCCATCTCCGCCTTCAGCTGGGAAATGTTTCTATAGTTCCGATAGAACGTAGAACGGTTGATTCCCGCCTTTTCACAGATCTGGGCCGGCGTAATATCGCTGAAAGCCTTCTCCTGGAGCAGCCCGACAAGCGCTGCCGATAATTTTTGTTTTGTTTTCCGAACGCGTGCATCCTCTGCCATATAACCGCTCCTCAAATTTTTATTCTTGCCGTATTATAGCATCATATTTCAAAAAAATCAACTATCTAACAATAATATTTTTTATGCGATTTTATGAAACAAATTCACTTTCCGCAAAAAATCTCATATTTTTACCCACTCTAAAAGATTTCGCAAAAAGGATTGCATCCCGCTTCAAAAAGGAATATAATGCAGGTATTCATACAGAGTCTTGAGGCGTTATCTCAATGGAAAACAATCATCTGCGCATGTGCCCTCCAATGCGGGAGAAAGTGGAATGACAAAAACAGAGCTTTTCCTGCCGGGGGATTGGCTGGAGGCCCGCGACGGTTTCTGCCTTTGCCGCCGCCCCCTGTCCACCCTGCTGCACCGGCTTGGCATCCGGGACACCGGAATTTCCCCTATCAACAAGCAGGATGTAGACGGCTACTTTGACGACTGGCACCTGTTCCGCCTGGGCCAAAATCCAACGGTCTGCGGTCTGGCAAAGCTGCGGGAGCAGGAGCACGACTTTCTCCCCGGCTTCTCAGACCGGGATGACCCGGCGGTTACCATTTCTTTTGTGGCCTTTCCCCTGGAAACGCTGGAAGCGCTGTCTCCCGGGGACACCCCCGGCAGTCCTGCTATGGAACGCTTTGTGGATGCCTTCCGGGACGTAACGGAGCGGTTTTCCCGCCCACATGATCCCCAATTGCAGTGCTATTTCAGCAACCCCGCCAGTCTGGGCAGCTATGCAATCGCAAACGCCTATGTAGGAAAAATTCTGTCTCTCTTCCCGGATGGGCGCATCCCGCTGCCGGACAGGTTTCTTCTGGCTCCCCGACGGCTGCTTGCCGGTCTGGAGCAGCTGGGCGGCGATCTCTACTGCCCCGGAGAAAAATGCCTGAAAATCCGGGACCCCAAAAATCCCACGCTCCGGGAACAGCAGGCCATCCTGGCGGTACATACCTGCAATCTAACCTTCAATTCCTTTGCAGCAGAGGTCAAGTTTCATGCTGATGCTCTGATTCTCTGGCCGAAACACCTTCCCTATGTGGGCAAGCGCTTCTGGTACCGGTCCGCCCTTCGGGCCGATATGCAGTTCGGCCCAGAGCGGCGGCTATATGAGGCCATGCTCTGCCCCTATCACGACCCAAACAGCCGCCTTGTAAAGCAGCAGCGCCTGCTTCACGGGGCGAAATAAGGAGGCTTTTTGAATGGACAAATACGCACTCACCAACTGCATCCTGCTGGATGGAACCGAAGCCATGCAGCCCCGGAAGGACCTTGCTATTCTGGTTGATCAAGGCAAAATTCAGGCTATTGTCCCCGCAGCTGCCGTACCCAAGGACTACCCCAAGCGGGACCTGGACGGGCAATATGTACTGCCCGGGCTGATTAACCTCCATGTCCACCTGGCAGGCTCCGGCAAGCCCAAGAAGAAGCAGAGTGACCCCGTAAAGGCCGTGAAGCTGGTAACCGCCAACGGCTTCACCAAAAAGCTGGGCAAGGCCATGGTGGCAGGCTACGCCAGGCAGCAGCTGCTCTCCGGCGTCACCACCATCCGCACCGTTGGCGGCATTCTGGACTTTGACTCCCAGCTGCGGGATCAAATCAATGGAGGGCATCAGATCGGCCCCCGAATTCTGGCAGGCAATATGGCCATTTCCGTCCCCGGCGGCCACATGGCCGGGTCTCTGGCCTACGCGGTCACCTCTCCCGAGGAGGCTCAGCAGCGGGTCAAGGACATTGCCGCCACCAAGGCAGACCTCATCAAGCTGATGATCACCGGCGGTGTGCTGGATGCGGTGAAAAAGGGAGAGCCGGGCGTGCTGAAAATGGACCCCGCCATCATCCGCGCCGCCTGTGACCAGGCCCATGCACTGGGGCTGAAGGTCGCCGCCCATGTGGAAAGCCCGGAGGGCGTAAAAGCCGCTCTGGAAAACGGCGTAGATACCATTGAGCACGGGGCCAAGCCGGACGCGGAGATTCTGGAGCTGTTCCGCACCCACGGTGCCAGCCTGGTTACCACCATCTCCCCCACCCTTTCTTTTGCCCTGTTCGATCAGTCCGTCAGCCATGCCACGGATATGCAGAAGTATAACGGACGCATTGTCATGGACGGCATTGTGGGCTGCGCCAAGGCCTGCCTGGAAGCCGGGATCCCCGTAGGCTTGGGCACAGACACTGCCTGCCCCTACGTCACCCAGTATGGCACCTGGCGGGAGCTGACCTACCTGCGCCGGTTCTGCGGCGTCTCCAACACCCAGGCCCTGCACATTGCAACCCTGGCCAGCGCCAGAATTGCGGGCGTTGAGAAAGAAACCGGCTCCATTGAAGCCGGAAAGTCTGCGGATATGCTGGTCTGCCGGGAGAATCCCCTGAACAACCTCGCCGCCCTGCGGCAGCTGAGCAGCGTCATCTTCCGGGGCAAGTGCTTCACCTCGAAGGTGAAGCCCATCCCCCAGGTGGAGCAGGAGCTGGACAACTACCTATAACGCAAACGAGGCGGCCAACCGGCCGCCTCAATTTTTTATTCTGTGCGGAATTCATCCGCCATGACTTTTACATAAGCACCCAGGCCGTCGTTTTCTGCAAGCGGATAATGCCTAATCGCCCCATAAATGTCGTTGTTGATTTCTCTTTGCTGAAAACCGATGGACAAAAACGCCGTATTATCCGCGTTTCCTCCCGACACGCCGCCGCTTTTGTCCTCGTACAGGGCATAGTCGGAACCGCCGGCCGACAGAGCCCAATGGACAGCATTCTCATGGCTGTCGGTCTGAAGATTTACCACCATAAACCAGACATCCGGATTCTCCCGGCATACCCATTTCTCCGCAGCAAGTCCGCCATAAGTGGTCTCCTCCCGGGAAAAGCCCTCTTGGGGCACATAGGTAGAGTACCCGTAAACCCGGTATAGCTGGAAATCCGCTGCGTAATCCTCCCAGCGCTGCTCGGAATCGATATAGCGGGTGAGGTTAAATGTGGTCTGTGCGCTGCGTTTCTCAAAGGTCTGGATATAGGGGAAGTATTCATCCGGCCAGCGCTCAAAGCTTTCCCACATAGCGGCCATAGTCGCCCCGGCCCCCTCCGTCGCTTCCAGCGGATATTCCTCCACGCAGACGAATGCACCGTTCCCCGCCCGGAGGAAGAAAACGCACATTTCATCGGCATACAGATTGCCCTTGGCGTTTTGCCCAAAGGATACTTCCGGATTTGCCTGCCGCACCCAGTCCCGAAGGGTGTCATCATCCATGCCCGCATGATAGAAAACCGTCATGCGAATGGGGTATTTCCGGTCGTAAAACACCCGCATGGCCTCCCAGGAGGTAAACTGGAGGGTTGTATTCTGCACGAACTCCTCCAGATTTTCATCGGCGTAAATCCACCTGTCCGCAGCGACTCCGTGATAATCGATGGATTCATAAACCCAATGCTCCTCCGGCATATACATGGAAAAGCCCTGGCCAATGAACAGCGAGGCCGGGACGGTGCTCTCCATTCCCTCCTGCCACACAGTCAAGCTGCCATTGTTTTCCCGCATAGGCAGCGTCGCCGCAGAGTCCGTCACCTCTGCCGTGCCCAGGCTCACCCACTGATTCCAGACGGCATCCGGTTCGTCCGTATAGTCCCCTTCCAGGTTCTCCACACTCCAGCCGTCAGCGCTTCTTTGCAGTCTGGCCCAGGAGCGGTTTCCAATGCCGCCGGAAGCATAGAACACGCCGTCGGCCTTGAGCTGGCTCATCTGGCGTTCATAGTAGATTTCTCCCATGATCTGCCCGTCAAAGCTGCCCAGCACCAGCCTGGGCAGATCGCCGGTGCCTTCCAATTCCACCACCAGCTCCTCAAGCCCATCGCCGTCCATATCCAGCTTTGTATACCGGGCAGGCTTCGGCGCTTCCTCTGTGCCCATCCACTTTGCCAATACCCCGCAGAATTCGGACACGGTGTAAGAATTGTAAGAATTTGCAAAATCCCCGTTGTAAAACCGGATCCCGTCCCGCAGAACCATTCTCTGCCAGTCCTCTGTATCCGCCATTGCGCCGGACTGCGCCGCCATGGTCTCGCTGGCTTTTTCAGAGGCCTTCTTTGCTGCAAGGTTCTGCAGGCCGAAATAGCCCGCCCCCAAGATCAGCACAAACATGGCAGCCATGGAAAGAATCTTCAATGCAGTCACCACCGGCCGCTTTTTCCTGACAATTCTCAGCCGCCCCTCCCGGAAGGCATCCGCCTGCTGGATATAGCTGCTCTGCACACCGCTGAGCATTTCCAAAAGCTCCAGTTCCGTCATCTCAGGCCCTCCTTTTCCAGGTATGTATCCAGTCTGCCCCGAATGCGGTGGAGCATGGAGCGGACCTTGGTCTGGGAAAAGCCGGAGTGCTCCGCAATCTCCTGGGAGGACTCCAGATACCAGTACCGGCACAGAAACACATTGCGCTCCACCACACTGAGCTGCCCTAAGAAGCGGTTCACCGCCCCCAGAGTCTCCCGGCGGATCAGGTCATTTTCCAGGCTTCCCGCCCCGGAGACACAGTCCTTCAGCTCCTCCAGCGCAAGCTCCATCTGTCCGCCGCCCCGCTTAAAGGCCCGGGTCCTGCGCCAGCGGTCAATGGACAGGTTCCGGGTGATTCGGCCCAAAAATGCGGAAAAGGGCGAGGGCCGCTTGGGCGGAATGGAATTCCAGGCTGAAAACCAGGTATCGCTGACGCACTCCTCCGCGTCCTCTTCGTTTTCCAATACGTGCATCGCAATGGAGTGGCAATAGGGGCCATATTTGCTTGCCGTCTCTCCGATTGCCTGCTCTGAGCGGGAAAAATACAGATTGAGAATCTGCTCGTCCTCCATCCCGGCTACCTCCTTTTTTGTCTTTCACTTATAATAACGAAAAACACTTGGCGTTGTTGCACGGAAAAACAAAAATATTTTTCTTTTTTATTATAGTTCAGCCATGCGCGCTTTGCAACGGCATTTGCCGCTGGACAGGAGGACTTCTGCGCGGTAAACGCCGTTCCGGAAAGGCGCCAAACTATGAAACCAAAAACCGGGCGCATACTTGTCATCCTCGCCGCGGTGCTGACCCCTCAGGAGCAGACCGCTCAGGCTGCAGAATGCGTATTCGCCTTTTTGCAGAAAGGCGATGCCGCATGATTCGCAGCATCCATCCATCCTGAATCCCGAACCCCAAAAGACGCGAAACAGCTGGTAAGCCATTCCGCGTCTTTTTTTATTCGCTTACCGCAGAACCATCCCGTCCGCCAATGTAATGGTGTAGCCGTTCAGATTCAGGGTGCCGTTGTTTTCCAGACCTCACCGAAGAGCACATCATCATTCAGGTGGGCAAACATAGGCGCAAAGTCCCCCAACTGGGTGCGGCCTGCTGTCTGGGTGATTTTTTCAGCGTATTCACACTCCTGTTGTATTATCCACAGGGCTTCAACAGCCCCAGTGTTACCGAATTGCCTGCTTTTCCTCTTGGCCGTCCAGCCAATAGGTGAGCTGAATGCCACCATCCGCCTGAACTTCCGCCTTTTCCGCCTGGGCAAAGATGCGCTGAACCCGGGCGAATCTCGCCATTGTCTCCGGGCTGTAGTTGGCGGGATTGTCTGAGCAGAGCAGGATATTGCCAAACAGCGCATTGGCTGTGCTCAGCTTGTCCTTTTCCTCCGGCGTCAGTCGGCAGTTCTCCTCCCGCAGCAGGAACACATCCGGGTCATTTCCAAAGGCCCGGCCGTTGAGCTGGCGGCGGAAAACCGTATTGTCGATGGACTGCCTGGTGGAGACCCGCTCCCGGTGGAGCATCCGCATGAACCACTTGTCATCCCAACTGAGGCTCACATCGCAGCCGATGCGGCAATAGTCCACTACCCCGAAGCAGGGCATCAGCGGCACGCCGCAGCCGAGGATCAGCTTGTCCCCGCACCACTGCCGCAGCAGCTTCATGGCCCGACCCATTCTGGCGGCCCTGGACTCCCGTTCGTTTCCAAAGGGGGCCACGGCATAGAGGAAATCCAGCTTCACAAGATCAAAATGCCACGTGTCAAAGACCCGTTCAAAAACCCGCCGGAGATAGTCCTGCACCTGGGGATTGTCGATATCCAGTGCATAGAAGCCGCTCCAATTGCAGCCGCAGTACCAGCTTTGCCCATCGGTTTTCAGCAGCCAGTCCGGGTGCTCCCGGTAGATTTTAGACTTTGTCTCGCACACAAAGGGGGCCAGCCACAGCCCAGCCAGCAGGCCGCTCTCATGGCTCTGCTCTACAAAGGGGGCGAGGCCATCCGGGAATTTCTTCGGGTCCGTTTCCATCCAGTCTCCCACAAAGGGTTCCCAGCCGTCGTCAATCTGGAATAGACTCCCTTTGGGCAGCACCTGCCGGTAGCCCTCCAGGTCCTCCGCCACGGAGGCGGCACTGATATCCTGGTAGCGATTGTACCAGCTGGAATAGCCCGTCAGCCTGGGGGCCGGTCTTGCCGTGCAGCACATGGCCGCAAACCAGGCATCGAACACCTGTTTCTCACTGCCCTGGGCAAAGAACAGGTCAAAGACCGGGAATTCTCCGCCTGGATGGCGGACTCCCGCGCAGTCCCGGCGGACGGTCAGCTTCCCTGCCTGGGCATCGTAGCCGAAGACGGTGTAGCCGGGGGTTTCATCCAGGGAGCCGATCAGGCGGTAGGTATCTCCATTGCGGAAATAGCAATAGGAAAAGCCATGGCTTTGGCCCTTTTTCCCGCTGTAGGGCACAAAAAAGTAGTCCCCGTAGCGGTCCAGGCCATAATGCTTCCGGATAAACCCAGGCACACCGTCCAGGCCCCGGAGCTTATCCTGCTTTCCCAGCTCCGGGCAGTGGGTCCAGGTCTGATAGCCGTTCATGAAGAGCCTTTCCGTCTCCTCCATGGCCCAGGGCAGCTCTGCCCGGGCATCCGTCAAAATTCCTGCCGGGAGCGCCGCCCGGATGCGGAGCACGCCGCAGTCCGGGGAAAAGGCCGCCGTTCCTTCCAAGCTTCCGGCGTCCGTTCCGGCGTGGAATGTAAGAAGCTGTTCCATTTAGCCTTCCTCCTTTTCGATTTCAAAGACAACGCTGACACTTTCGCAGCCCGGGGCGCTAACGGTCAGCTTCGCCTGTCCGGCTGCGCTCACCGTGCGCAGGTAAGTACCGCCCATGCCGCCCTCGGCAGTCTGGATGCCGGGACCCACCAGCTGGGCCGGTCCCTCCAGGGTATATTGCAGAGGCAGCTGGGCATAGGGAGCTACATTGCCGTTCTCGTCCAGAATGCGGACCCGGACCGCTGCCATATCGTAGGAAGCCCCCTCTGTCAGCTTCTCCCCAGAGACGCGGACCTCCAGATGGAGCTTGCCGCCGGGGCTCACGGTCACGGAAGCAACGGTCTTCTCCCCGTTCTTCGCGTCAAACCGCCAACGGGTGGCCTCGCCGCCCCAGTTGCCCACATACTTTCCGTAGAGGTCCACTCCATCGGAAAATTTCATCTTGTAGCGGACCATGCACCGGGCCATTTTCAGCTTCTTATTCAAAGGGAGCCCAGCCAGGCCGTATTTTCCGGCAGCAAGCAGGCAGTCCCGCAGGGCATCCGCCTTGGGCTTTTCAAAGTGCTCCTGGGTTTCCAAAAGCTCGCCGATGGTGTCGTCTACGCACAGGGGTGGATGGGGCAGCGCCGTCCAGGGGCTGGGCTTCAAGGTTGTCACATACACATCGTTCTTATAGAGCTCCACCCGCTGGGCATTGGAGAAGACATAGACCGTGCCCACCTGTCCCGCCGGATAGTCGCCGATGTCCATGGAGGAGCTAACCGCCAGCACCGGTGTCTCTGCCTGAGAGGCATAGACCGCTGCCGCCAGCTTGGGATTGCGGAAGCTGTCCAGAACGCCATGATAGCAGATACGGTCCCCGGAACCAAAATCCTTGTGAGTGGCGTAGTCGAACATACACCAGCCGAAGCAGCCCACGTGCTCGCCGTCTGCATAGGCCGCGTTCAGCACCCGGGCGTGGCGCAGCGCATGCTCCTGCCGGTGGGGCCAATCGTCAAAGGGCTTTGTGGGGTACATATGGCCATTGCACTCAGAGATCAGCAATGGCTTGTCCCGTTCGCGCATAACGTCCTTTTTCCGCTTTACGCCAGGGTTGTTTCCCGTATGGGAAAAGTCGTTAAAGGCGTACACATCCTCCAAAAGGCTGCTCTTTTCCAGATACCGGACGCCGGAGGTGGCCCGGCTGGGATCCAGAGCGTGGGCAATGGCATTTGTTCTGGTATAGAAGGGGTCGTCATCCTGGCTTTCATTGATGCGTACCCCCCACAGAACAATGCTGGGATGATTCCGGTATTGCAAAATCATCTCCTCCAGCATATGGCATGCCAGGTCCTTCCAGGCTGCGTCGCCGATGTGCTGCCAGCCGGGCAGCTCCGTGAAGACAAGAAGGCCCATTTCATCACAGGCATCCAGAAAATGCTGGCTCTGGGGATAGTGGCTGGTGCGCACGGCATTGCAGCCCAACTCCTGCTTCAGGATGCGGGCATCCTCCCGCTGCAAGCGCTCCGGGGCGGCATAGCCGATATACGGGTAGCTTTGATGCCGGTTCAGCCCCCGCAGAAAGGTCTTTTTCCCGTTCAGATAGAAGCCGTCCGCCCGGAAAACCGCCGTGCGGAAGCCGAAACGGGTCCGGCACACGTCCAGCGTCTGCCCCTTTTCATCCAGCAGCTCCGCCATGCAGGCATAGAGCACCGGTGTTTCCGGTGTCCAGGCTGCCGCATCCGGCAGGGAAATGCGCGCGTGGATCTCCGCCTTCTGGGAAAGGAGTTTGGTTCCCATTGTCTCCCCAGCAGGATTCTGCAAAGACAGGCGCAGCTGTCCATTTTCCAGGGGCCGGTCCAGCTTTAAGCTGATGTCGGCCTCCGTCAAAGACGGGGTATATACAAACAGCTCCTCCATCCGGCATTGGGCGGAGGTTTCCAGCCAGACCTCCCGGTACAGCCCACCATAGGTGAGATAATCAATGACAAAGCCGAAGGGCGGTAGCGTTGGATTCTCCCGGGTGTCCAGGCGGACAGACAGGAGATTTCCCTCTCCGGGGTGCACCAGGTCCGTGATTTCCAGGGTAAAGGCCGTGTAGCCGCCTCGATGCTCCCCGGCTTTTTTCCCGTTGACGAATACCTCCGCCTGGTGGGCCGCACCGTCAAACCGCAGAAACAGCCTATCCCCAGACTCCGGTGCCGCAAAATATCGCCTGTAGCCGCAGACCATTTCATAGTCCTTGGGGGCAGCATAGTGCAGGGGCAGCTCCCGGCAGGTGTGGGGCAGCCGGACACGCTCTGCCTCTGCCGGTTCTCCCCGCAAAAAAGCATCGTCGCAATGTTCCGTGAAAAACCAATCATTGCACAGACTATCGTTCATGCCATTCACTCCTCTTTTTACACTCTGCCGGTATTGCAAACCAGATACAGAATCTGGTGTGTTTCCGCCATTTCTTGCAGCATCGCCAGCGCCCGCCGGGTATGCTCATCGTCCAGGTTTACAAAGGGGTCATCCAAAATCAGGAAGGGAGTCTCCTCGCCAAACAGCGCATCCACCAGCGCCAGACGCATACACAGCAGGATGCTGTCGGCTAGCCCTGCGCTGAAGCTCTCCACCTCTCGGGCCGCCCCCTGGACATCGATATGAGGCTGCAAATCCTTGTCCACCATCACGCTGCCCAACTGCCGTGGGAAAAGCTGCTGGGTATAGCTGCGGAACCCCTGCTCGATTTTGTCCATATAGCTGTTTGCCAGAGCGTCCTTGGCCTTTTCCAGCAGGGCCATGGTGCGATCCGTCAGATCGCACTTTCGCTCCGCCTCCCGAAGATCATCCTCCAGGGCCGTCAGCCGATCCTCCCATTCCGGGATGCACTCCACGCTTGCCTGCAGACTTCTGCGCTGTGCCCGGGCCTGCTGCAATTCCTGCTCCAGATCATCCAGCCGCGTCTGAGTAAGCCGCTCCTGCTGCTCCAGCACCTCTGCCTCCGGCAAAACGTTCTGCTGCGCCGGGCCCACATCTCCGTTTTTCTTCAGGAAGTCATCCAGCGCATTTTTCGCGTTTTCCAGTTCCTCGCAGAGCAGCTTCCGGCGGTGCACATCGGCCTGTGCCTTCTGCAGGCACTCCGAAGCCGTCTGCCCGGAAAGGCCGAAGGCTTCCAGGAATTGCTGCACCGCATCCGTTGCCTGCCGGACCTCCTGACGGTCCTGGTCATTTTCCCGGCTGCGCCGTTCCCTTTCCTCCGCCACACGCCAATTCAGATGGCGATAACGCTCAACAGCTTCCCGCAGCTTTTTGATGAAACCATCATCATAGCATTCACCGGGATAGAATTTCTCAAAGGCCTGCTGCAAGGTAGACTGTATCTGCTCCAGCCGGGCCTCCGTCTGTCGGCGCTGCTCTGCCCATTCGGTATTCCGCCTGGACAAATCCAGATAGCGCTGCCGGTCCGTCAGCAATGCAGCCAGCTTTTCTTCCGGGTCTGATGCATCCATACCATAGCATCCCAAAAAAGCGGACAGCTGTCGCTGCAAATCCGCCAGTTCCCGGGCTTCCGCCTCTGCAGCGGCATTTGCGGCAGCAGCGCTGCGCTTTCCCGCAAATACCCCCAAAAGCAGCACACCGCCCCCCAGGGCCAAAGCACACCCCCCAAGCAGAGGCAGCTTCATCGCCAGCATCACCAACCCAAAGAGCAGCAATACTGATCCGGCAATCATCTGCACAATTGTGCGGTCGCGCACTGGCCGATCCGTTTTTGTGTGTTGGAGGCTCTGCAGCTGCGCAATGCGACCGCTCTGTCGCTGGGCCTCCTGAATCTGTGCAATCTCCGGGGCACCCTGGGCAAAGGTCTTCTTCAAATACCGGTAGTCCGCCTGCTCCTGTGCCGACAGGCCGCCTGCTTCCCGGCTGTGCAGGCAAATGTCCCGCTCCTGCCGCAGCTTCTCCCAGCCCTCCAGCGCTTCTTCACCGGGAACCCCTTGGGAAAACAGCCGGTTCAGCGCCGACAACTCTTCCCGTTCTTCTTCGGAAATGCCATCGGCATTGGCTGTAGCGCGGCTCTCCATACGCTGCCGGGCGTGAAGCGCCCGGGTCAGATTTTCTTTCTGTGTTTCCAGCGCCTCCAGGGATGGATACCCCTTGGGGTACTGCTCGTCCAGCCCGGCAAGTTCCTTCTCCCGCCCCCGGACCTGCCCGCGCAGCCGCTCCAGATTTTCCTGCTGCAGGTGCAGCGCCTTCCGGGCATCTGCCTGCCGGATTTGCTCCCGCAGAAACGCCTGCTGCGCAGTTTTCTCGTTTTTCTCCCGGTTCAGGGCGTCAATTTGTTGGCAAACCGCTTCCAGCGGCTCCTTTTTCTCTGCCGTAGTGTGAATGGATGCTTCCAGCTCCCGGCATTCCCGGCGCAGCTGGGCGGTCTGGCCTCCCTCGCCCTTGAAGAGCTTCAGGCTCTTGCGGTATTCCTGCAATTTCTTCATGGCGGTATCGAAATTGTTCAAGTCGTTGGTGTCCTCCACCAGGTTGGTCAGCTTCGCGCGAATGGAAGTCGTTGCCGTAATCTCCCGGTCGGAAAGCTGGGGAACAAAGGTGCTCCTGGCAAAGGAATCCGCGTCCAGCTGAAAAAGCTCCTCTCCCAGCTTCTCGGAAAACGCGGTGCTTTCCGTGCGGTTTGTCAGGTCCGTCAGAGAAAAGCTATCCTCCTTCTTCCCAAAATAGCGAGTCACCCGGTATTGGTTTCCCCGGTATTCAAATTCCAAAAAGCCGCCGTATTTTCCCCCTTGCCAGGGGTCATAGCGCTTGCGTTCGCTTGCCTTGGCGCGGGTTTTTGGCAAGCCGTAAAACATGGCCTTGAGAAACGCCGCCAGGGTGCTCTTTCCGAAACCGTTCTCCCGGCAGAGCACATTGAGGCCCTCCGTAAACGTAAGGTCAAAGTCGGACAAAATGCCGAAATTCTCCACATGACACCGCAATAGCTTCATAGCCCGATCTCCTCCCCTGCCAGCGCTTCCAACCCCGTGCGGATGATTGCTGCACGGTCGGCTTCCTCTTCCACCTCAGAGAGCACCATGCGGATAAACATTCCTTTCAAAGAAATGTCGTTTTGGAACTGCTCCGGATCCAGCGCCATGGCGGTCTCATCCTTGACCTTGGTAAAGGCAAATTTTCCCTTCACCAGCTCCTGCAAATAAGGTACAGACAGGTCCGTCCCCGGGTCCGTCTTCCCCGTCAGCAGAAATTCCACCATATCCTCTTTGGGAATTTCCGCTGCAGCCCTCTTCATTGCCTGGGCAATCTGGGCATTGTTCTCCAGGCCGGTGACATCCACAGACACTCTGTGCAGGCGGCATTTGGCAAAGGGCACAAACGTGGGGTGGACGTTTTTCTCGTCCACATTCAGCAGTACAAAGCCCTTCTCCCCGCACTCATCAAAGCCCCGGCCCTCCAGGCAGCCGCAATAGCAGTAAACGCCTTTCTCATCCAGCGGCTGCATGGTGAAGGAATGGATGTGGCCTAAAGCCAGATAGTCGATTCCCTTGCCCTTGAGTGCATTCAAGTTCACCTGGTCCTCCCCGCTGACGGTGCCTGCCTGGCCATGGAGCACCACAATATTGACGCAGCCCGGAACATGGGGAACATTTTCATAAATGGTTTCCCCATTGTCCGCGCAGAGCTGCACACCGGAGATTGCCATGTTTTCGTAATGAAAGGTGGTCCATTCGGTCGAAAACTGCTTCAAATTTCCCGGCAGCACCTGGTCGGAAAAGGCCCTGGCTGCACCATCATGATTTCCCGGAAGATACAAGTAGTCAACCTCCGGTGTCCGCTCCATGGCGGCAAGAATTTCGTCCACAGTCCGGCTTCGGACACGGGTTCCATCGAACAGATCCCCTGCAATGATAACCGCCCGAACGCCATTTTCCCGCGCGAAGTCCGTCAGACGCAGGAAGGAATCAATGATCTGTGTATTCCGCGCAGATGCCTGCTGCATAGTCATGTGGGTCCCCATGGGGGAATCCAGGTGTAAGTCGGCACAATGGATCAGTTTCATAGGCTCCTCCAATTCATCCGGCCTCAGAGGGCTTGTCTCCCTCTCCGGGTAAATACGCTTTCTTATATTATAGCGAATTCGTTCGAAAAATCAATGTATTTCCCATTTCTCCCCCGCCCCGGCGCAGAAAAAGGCGGCCGCATTTTCGTGCAGCCGCCATACCGTTTAAGAAAGGTTCCTTGTAGACTTCATCCTCCAACAGCTCGTTTTCGTCGAAAGCGTGGCTGACAAGCAGCCCCGTGTCCCCCAGATAGCGCTTTCTTCGCAGGGGGGTCCGTATCCGCAGTGTCTGCTTTATCGGCCACACGAGGCGCGACAGGGGGCTGTGCGGGGTTATAAAAGGAAGCAGGAAGTCTGTTTTCGAAGAAGCAGACCTCCTGCCTTATGTGCTGCTTATGACGCACTGTCCAACGGGTTTGTGCGGTATCCATTCATAAGTTCATCATTTTCCATAATGAAGGGACGTGTCGTATCCTGTCCCCATGCGGTATCGTATTTTTCCATCAGATAATCGCTCAATTCGGTTCTGTTCTGAATCTTTACCAGGCGGTACGGCTCCTGAAAGGCGACCTTTTCAATGAAGTACAGACTTCCGTCCTCTGCCGGCAGTAATACGCCCACGTGCCCGATGAACAGCGTATTGTCCGTATCCGAAAATCGGTCATGGAGGACAACGGAGATCAGACGGGCGGAACTGTCCTCAAAGGAAATACCGCGCTCCGACCAGCCCGCCCGAAGCGCTTTGACCTGATCCGCCGCCTCCGTGGTATCTGCGGCAGTTACCGGTGCGAACAATGCGCAGAACTTGGATGTGCTGTCCCCGCAGAGAACGGCGGGATCTGCGGCCAGCGTTTCAAGATCCATAAAGAGAGAGTCCTCGCCCTGCGTTTCCGGCTGATCCACTCCGGCGGTGACGAACTCACCGAACAGGCTGAAGGCTGTGATCCGGCAATTATAGCCGGGGAAGCTGCCGTTCTTCTCCGTCCACAGATCTTGCATCTCATAGGGGTCATATCTGGTCTCGGTGGGAGCGGCTCTCTCAAACCCGCCTGTCAGCCATTCGCTCTTGACGCTGGCATTGAACTGATCCACGCGGTCCAGCAGCAGCTTCGTTCGGGTCTCATCCACATTGGCATCTGCAAGCGCTTCGGCGAGCAGCTTGCGTGAGTCCGCGTCCGTCAGATTGGAGTACGTTACGGTTTCCAGCGGCTGCGCTGAATCCGGCTCGGCTTGCTGCCCGCAGCCTGAGAGTGCCATGAGGAGGAAGCTGACCACCAGAAGCGTGGTCAGGGAATTTCTTTTCAGTTTCATAATTGATTTTGCCTTTCCTTTCATCGATCCTTGCAGGACAAAGCTGAACCTGCCGCACGGAACACTTAATATGGTAACCGACTCAGCAGGAAAAATCCATATCGAGTATAACGTTTTCTTTTCAATTAGGTTATGGAGCTCACTTCAGATTATGCGTCCGACTCCCATCCGATAGGAAAAGCCGCTGCCTCACACGCCAGAAGAGAGGCGAGGGATACAGCGGCTGCTGGTTTTCTTTGTTTTTAAGCCTTGGTGTTCGAACCACACCAGACCATAAATTCGGCAGGGCGCATCTTAAAAATGTCGCCTCTCGCGGGGCAAAACTGAAATTTTGAAAAATCGAGTTTTTGCAACTTTTTCATTCTAAAAGTGGTGCGTTATATGTGAAAACACCGCACTTTCGTGCGGCGTTTTCGGTGTTGCATCTTTCATCAACACATTTTGGAGCTAGTGACCTGACTCGAACAGGCGACCTTCTCATTACGAGCGCGCGCTAAAGCATTCGGCAGCTTCCCGTAACTTGCGGAAAGTGCTGGTATTGCAAGCACTTTTCCGATTCCCGGCTTTTGTGTCATCCCGTCTTATGGGGTATCATTAAGCCATTTTTGAGAAAAAACAACGCCAAATTAACGCCAAGTTTCCGTCAAGTGCTGTTTCCGAAAAAGTCACCGGTACTGACAAGCTTGACATCCCCAACTTTTAAGGGTGGATTCGAGCATGATTTCCTCAAGTTCAAAAAACGGCAATTCCGAACTTTTTCGGAATCTTTCGAGATAATCCCATATTCATTGTTTCCAGAAAACCGTTGTCTTTTCTTTGAGTACAACAGCGGTATTTCTTCTTTGATTATATCCTATGTCATAGTTAATTTCAAGATGAATTTAGCACCCGGTTGGGTGCTTTTTTCATATACACTCTTAAGAAAGGAGCCGCATATTATCCCTCGCAAATCCCCAAAATCAATAGGCAGCATCTACAGCATTCCCATTGACCAACTCCATCCGCACCCGGACAATCCCTTCGGCATCCGGGACGACCCTTCCATGCTGGAACTCATTGAAAGCGTGAAAAAACACGGTGTAATGGTTCCCGCTATCGCCAGACCGAAGCCGGATGGCGGTTATGAACTGGTTGCCGGTCATCGCCGTCAGAGAGCCAGTCAGCTTGCCGGTTTGGATTCCATGCCGGTGATCGTGATGAATCTCGATGACAACGACACCATCATCCAGCTCGTTGACAGCAACATTCAGCGCGAAAACATTCTTCCCTCAGAACGGGCAAAAGCCTATAAACTCCGCATGGAAGCCATCAAAAAGAAGGCCGGAAGACCCCAAAAGGAGGAAAATCAAAATTCGCCGAAAATTTCGGCGAATTTCCGAAGTGATGATTCCATCGGAGGATTGGCTGGTGTCAGCGGCGATACGATTCGCAATTATATCTCCCTGACAAATCTGATCCCCGAACTCATGGAAATGGTGGATGAAAAGAAAATCGCACTAAGCCCTGCCTATCAGATCGCCGCACTCCCCCAGGAAAGTCAGGATCTGCTCCTTGATACCATCGAAAGTGAGCAAGCAACGCCCTCTTTATCCCAAGCACAGCGTATTCGTAAGCTGAGCCAAAGCGGGAAGCTCGACGAGGATTCCATGCTCCAGATTATGATGGAGCAGAAAAAGCCGGAACGGAATGACATTACCCTGTCCGGCGAGAAACTTCGGAAATACTTTCCCCGCTCCTATTCCCCGCAAAGAATTGAAGAAACCATCTTCAAGCTGTTGGACGCCTGGATGCGCAAGCGCCAGCGGGATAACAGCAGATGACAATTCCATATTCCCCCAGCCTGACAAGCCCCCTTGTCAGGCTTTTTTCATTTCCAAGCAAAGGAGACAACACCCTGCATTGTATATCCGAAACTACACCTATTCTGCCGAGGATGTGGACTGCAAGTTCTGCACAGAAGTTGTCGGACGAAAGGAATGCCGTCAGGAAGTCTGCCCCTATTATGCGGAGCGGATTGAAGCCGGTGTCATTTCCTACGCAGAAGCAGTTCTTTCGCTGATTCCATCCACAAGCAGTATCCGAAACCGTCTGCCCGGATTGATTCACGGCTTTCCCGGCTTTCTCTGGGCAGATGAAAAGCACAAAACCAGAATGGAGGTCTTTAACAACCGTCTGGGCTACATCAAAAGCAGAAACACACCCAGCTATTACGCAGTCCTGTACCTTCTGACCTCCAATGATGCCCTATACCGGCGGACAGCCAACTGCTTTTTCCACGGCGGCATTGATTTTTCCTATGCCGTTCTTCGTGGCATTTCTCCGCACAACTATGCCCTGTTCTGTGCTGCCAAGGAGTTGCGCCATGCCGAAGGCGTAACCGAATCAGAGCTTGCTGACCCTATGACAATCGACGAGGAAGCGTTTCGCTTGATTATGAACGCCCTGCTGATTGCCAAGTACGGCACCGCCGCATTTCATCTGAAAGGAGACATTTCCCATGAGCCGTGATTTTGGGGTTACTGACGGCCATTCCCTCTATTCCCTCCATCGCTACCGCAGCGATGTTCGTCACATGGTCATCTTCGATGATCTGGTAGAAAAAGAACACCACCGGATTCGACTCTTCATTTCCGAGCCGATCTACGAACTAATCTGTCAGGCTGAAACCAACGGTCTGCTTCGGATTGTTCACCATGAAGAAATCGTTGAGGGCTGTTCCGAGCCGGATTCCCCCCGGCGCAGAAAGCATAAGCACAAATAATCAATGACAAGGAGGTTTTTTCCATGAACAAAATTGGAAGGCTGCATGAAAGCATTCGCACCCTTTTTCGCAGTGAGGGCGAGAAATTCTGCTACACTCCCGGTGAGATTGAACGGCTGGTATGCAGCCTGAATTATAAACAGCTGTACAGTGTCCTGTGCGACACAGCGGAACCTGTCTATGTCTGCTGCGCCGGGGGCGGTATCTGTGATTCCCACCAGTATCATAGCACCAAACTGTTCCCGGTAAACGCAACACTGATTTGGAGCGACGAGGGGGAACCGCTGGGTAACGATAATATCTCCACTTCCTACTCCAACGAGCTTTGGCTGCTGGAGGATATGACCATCGCCGCTGCTTCCTGCTTCCGTGTTCTCAATTCCGCCGCCAGCTATATCACCGAATACCGGGAATACAAAGGTGACGAATGGCCCGCTCACCTGGTTCCTGTGAATATTTTGGAACTGTGGCAGTCGCTGATCGACAAGTACCAGGACTGCAGCGATGAGGAACTTGACGCTACGCTGAAGGCAATCATCTACGAGCCTTAATACATCAGCACCGACACATCACCAAAATTTAATAAGATTGGAGCGCAGAACGCTTAGAAAAACACTTTGCATGGGAGGGCATGGACACGAGTTCCTGCCCTCCGTGCATTTTGGAGGTAAATCATATGGCTGTATTTCGCATTGAAAAGAACAAGAATTATACGGTGATGGCTAATTACCATCTCCGGGATATCACACTCTCCCTCAAAGCCAAGGGGCTGCTGTCGCTGATGCTCTCCCTGCCGGAAGGCTGGGACTACACCACCAAAGGGCTTGCCTGCATCTGTAAGGACGGTGTGGACAGCATCTGCTCCACGGTTAAAGAGCTGGAGAAAGCCGGCTATGTGCAGCGCAGACGGCTCAGAAATGAACTGGGGCATCTCACGGAGATCGAGTACACAATTCTGGAAAAGCCTGTCCGTTCATCTTCTTCGGAGGAATCCGCGCTGCCCGACAGCCCTGCAAAAGCCGGGACTCCACCTAAACGGGAAAAGCCAGTCTTGGATGATCCTGTTTTGGACAGTCCTGAACTGGCTTTCCTTGAACAGGACGAACCTGAACAGGAAAATCCCGCCCAATTAAATATACAAGAATCAATTACAGAAAAATTAAATACTGATCTATCAAGTAAAGATTCATTCTTTCCTTCTACAGAAGCCGTTCCGGTAAATAGACAGGTTCCGCTGACAGACGGAAGGACAGAAAGAGAAAGGATTAGAGAGCATATTGAGTATAAAATTATGCGGGATCGGTATGGTCAGGAGCAGATTGATGAGCTTGTGGAAATCATGCTGGAGGTTGCCATGAATCGCAGTCCTACGATTCGCATTGGCAGAGAAGCGGAATACGCCACTGCCTATGTTCAGGATCGGTTCTCCAGAATCACCTCCATGCACATCGAGCGTGTCTGCGATGGCATCCGGGATAATCACACTCAGGTGCGAAATACCAAAGCCTACCTTTTGGCGGCACTGTTCAATGCCGTTTCCACTCTGGACAGCTACTACACCATGCAGGCAAACAGCGATTTTGGCGGCTCGTTCTGAGCTGCTTTTTCATACCTGGATACCAGCGAAAAGGAGCAACCACAATGTCAAAAAGTAAAACCATTGCCCAGCGGATGGAGGAAGCCCGGATTCAGGCCGGTGCCCAAAATTACAAAGGGCATGACTACATGGATTTGGCCCGGTTTGATGAAAACACCCAGCACATGATCATCTTCCATGTCCTGACCCATGATTCCCCGGTGGGTGACAAAGGCGATAAGATGCGGCTGTACTTGTCCGACAAAGGCTACCAGAAAGCCCTTGAGAATACACGGAACGGGAACATCCGCATTCTTTCCCATGCGAAAGTGGTTCAAGGGAACTTGCGGTATGATCGCAAAGACCAAATTCGGTAAAGGAGGAATCCGCATGAAAAGTCTGCTGCGCCGTCTGGTGGTCCCGCCCTAGCACTCCTGCTTCTCCCCACAAACGTGAAAGGAGTGATTCACCATGCAGGAAGAAGTGGAACAACGGGTCGTTACTTTGGCCATCAACTGTACGAAGCTAACCGAACAGGAACTGAAAAAGGCCCTTGTGAAGCTGCTTCAGCATTGGAAAATGCATCAACAGAAAGGCCCTCATGGGAAAATGACCGTCAAACAGCTGGCTGCCCAAAATCGTGGCTTGCAGAGTGTGGAGGTCACAGACCAGAACATCGGCTCATTTAAGAAAATTGCCCAGAAATATGGCATCGACTTTGCGCCCTACAAATCCAAGGGTCAGGATCGCTACCTTGTCTTTTTTAAGGCGCAGGATGCGGATGCCATGACTGCCGCTTTCAAGGAATACACTGCGAAAACCGTAAAACAGCACAGTCGTCCTTCCGTTCTGGCAAAACTGGCGCAGTTCAAGGAACTGATGCAGTCCATGGGCGTGAAGCGGGAGAAGAAAAAGGAGTTGGAACGTTGAGAAAGAAAAAATGGAAAAAGATTCTGATTCCCAATATTCCGTACCTTTTTATTGCCCTGTTTGCGACGAAGCTCGGACAGGCTGTTCGGATGGCCCCCGGAACAGATTTCAGTGGGAAAGCATTGCACATGATGGAGGGTGTCCGGGATGCGTTTGCCTCTCCAATGCCCAGCTTTCATCCGGCTGACCTGGGTATCGGAATCTGCATTGCCGCTACCATGCGGCTGGCTGTGTATATCAAGGGCAAGAATGCCAAGAAATTCCGGCACAACCGGGAATACGGCTCTGCCCGGTGGGGAACCGCCGACGACATTGCCCCCTATGTCGATCCGGCTTTCGAGAACAATATCATTCTCACCCAGACGGAAAGCCTGACCATGAACAACCGTCCCGCCGATCCCCGTACCGCACGGAACAAAAACGTGCTGATTATCGGCGGTTCCGGCTCCGGCAAGACCAGATTTTGGATAAAGCCAAATCTTCTGCAATGTCATAGCTCCTATGTCGTAACAGACCCGAAGGGTTCCATCGTTGTTGAGTGCGGCAACGCTCTTTTGAAAAAGGGATACCGCATCAAGATTTTCAACACCATCAATTTTCAAAAGAGTATGCACTATAATCCATTTGCCTACATTCACAGCGAGAAAGACATTTTGAAGTTGGTAACAACACTGATTGCCAACACCAAGGGCGAGGGCAAAGCCGGGGACGACTTCTGGGTCAAGGCAGAAACCCTGCTGTACACTGCGCTCATCGGCTACATCCATTATGAAGCCCCGGAGGAGGAACAGAATCTTTCTACGCTGGTGGAGATGGTAAACACCATGGAGGTTCGGGAGGATGACGAGGAATTTCAGAATCAGGTGGACTTGATGTTTGAAGACCTGGCAAAGGAGAAACCGGAACACTTTGCTGTCCGACAGTATAAAAAATACAAGTTGGCGGCGGGTGTTGTATGCTCTAAAAGACTTCTTAATCAAGCGGTTGGGAAGTCTCTTAGAACACACAACCTAAAACCGAAGAAAGGAGCGCAAGTTATGAGAAAAAACGAGAAAATCACTGCTCTGTACGAACGACTGAGCCGTGATGACTTTGGCAAAGATGATGACCAACAGCGTGAGAGCAATTCCATTTCCAATCAAAAGGCTATGTTGGAGGAGTTCGCCG
>OLZT01000034.1_pt1 | contig 71936 bp, 69 predicted proteins | sample 1644501 | NCBI WGS metagenome assembly OLZT01 (sample SAMEA103958140, study PRJEB25191) | human gut metagenome | biome: human-associated habitat [ENVO:00009003]; feature: intestine environment [ENVO:2100002]; material: feces | place: Germany | collected 2013/2015 | reverse complement strand
CGTTTACAGCGTGGACTACCAGGGTATCTAATCCTGTTTGCTCCCCACGCTTTCGCGCCTCAGCGTCAGTTGTCGTCCAGCAAGCCGCCTTCGCCACTGGTGTTCCTCCTAATATCTACGCATTTCACCGCTACACTAGGAATTCCGCTTGCCTCTCCGATACTCAAGGGATACAGTTTTGAGAGCAGTTCATGGGTTGAGCCCATGGATTTCACTCCCAACTTGCATCTCCGCCTACACGCCCTTTACACCCAGTAAATCCGGACAACGCTTGCAACCTACGTATTACCGCGGCTGCTGGCACGTAGTTAGCCGTTGCTTTTTCTCCAGGTACCGTCACGTCCTTCGTCCCTGGTAAAAGAAGTTTACAACCCGAAGGCCTTCTTCCTTCACGCGGCGTTGCTGGGTCAGGGTTTCCCCCATTGCCCAATATTCCCCACTGCTGCCTCCCGTAGGAGTCTGGGCCGTATCTCAGTCCCAATGTGGCCGTTCATCCTCTCAGACCGGCTACTGATCGTCGCCTTGGTGGGCCGTTACCTCACCAACTAGCTAATCAGACGCGAGGCCATCTTTCAGCAATAAATCTTTGACTTTCAAACGATGCCGCTCGAAAGTTTTATGCGGTATTAGCAGTCGTTTCCAACTGTTGTCCCCCACTGAAAGGCAGGTTCCTCACGCGTTACTCACCCGTTCGCCACTAAGTAAAGTCCCGAAGGGCTTCACTCCGTTCGACTTGCATGTGTTAGGCACGCCGCCAGCGTTCGTCCTGAGCCAGGATCAAACTCTCAAAAAATTGTATCTAAAGCCCGAAGGCTTCAAATCAAGTTTTGAAAATTTCTCTTAGCAATAATTACTCAAGAATTTTCGTTGGCTGTTTTTCGCTTACGCTTAAACAATTCCATTTAATTGTCCAAGGTGTTCTAGTTTGTCTTTACGTTATTCAATTTACAAGGTACAGCCGTTCGCGCTCTCGCTTGAACTTTTTTAGTTTAACACATTCTTAAGAACTTGTCAAGCACTTTTTTCGTGTTTTTCGAAGTTTTTAGAAGTGTTTTGTTGTCCTCCGGGCTGTTTGGGAGCCGTTCATCGGACAGCTTGCATATGATACCACCTGAGTCCCCGTTTGTCAAGCACTTTTTGACAAAAACTGACATTCTTTTTTGGTGGTTTTGTATAGAGACAGGTGTCCGCTTTTTGCGTACACCAAGCCCTATATCACATAGTCATTTCCCACGTTGCGCCGGTCCAGGACGTCCTGAAGGGTGATACCACCCAGGTAATCCCGGATGATTTTATCCAGGCCCTGCCATACAGGCAGTGTCATGCAGTCGGCGCAGCGAGGGCACTGGGCGGCATCCTTTTCCAGGCAGGCCACGGCGGCAAGGCCCGTCTCCGTCACCTCCAGGATATCCAGGACGGTGTACTCCTCCGGTCTTCTGGTCAGCCGGTAGCCGCCCTGGACCCCCCGGGTGGTTTGCAGCAGGCCCGCACGGTTCAGCAGGGGGATGATCTGCTCCAAATACTTCTTGGAAATCTCCTGCCGGACGGCAATGTCTCTCAGGGCCACATAGCCATCGCCCTGATTCTGGGCAAGATCCAGCATCATACGCAGGGCATAGCGCCCTCTTGTTGAAATCACTTTCGTTCCTCCTCCGGTACAAAATCCAGGGTAATTTCCTTTAATCTCGGCCGCAGCTGGGTAAATTTCACACCGGCAGAGGCCATCATACGCTTGGAGGCCAGGGTGGCCATGGAATCGGCGTATTTATCAGACAGATAGAGCACTTCTTTCACACCGCTCTGGATAATGGCCTTGGCACACTCGTTGCAGGGGAACAGCGCCACATACAGCCGGCTGCCCTGCAAATCCCGGCCATGGGCATTGAGAATGGCATTGAGCTCTGCATGGACCACGTAGGGATACTTGGTGTCTATCCCCTCCCGCTCCCAGGGGTACTCGTCATCGGAGCAGCCCTTGGGCATACCGTTGTAGCCCGTGGAGAGGATGATATTGTCCTGGGAGACAATGCAGGCCCCCACCTGGGTGTTGGGGTCCTTGCTCCGGCGGGCCGCCAGCATGGCAATGCCCATGAAATATTCGTCCCAGCTGATATAGTCTTCCCGTTTCATAGGAAAACCTCCTGTTTACATTCTTTTATCTTAATAGTATACCAAAGCGGAGGGCTTTTCTCAAGTACAAATATCGAAATATTCCCCCCAGGCGTTGGAATATCCCCCCGGGGGGCTTCCGCACGAGGCACCGGTCTGGTAAAATGGCAGTTAAATGCACCCCGGGAGGAAAGAGAATTGGAAATTGAAGAACGGGTCAAACACTATTGGACGGTCCGGTCCCACGACTTTGGGGCCATCCGAAAAAATGAGCTGGAGGGCGATATGGGCCGCCGCTGGCTGGAGGAGCTGGAGCAGTGGCTTCCAAAAGGAAAAACGTTGGACATTCTGGACGTAGGCACCGGCACGGGCTTTTTTGCCATTCTCCTTGCCGGGATGGGTCACCGGGTCACAGGCATTGACCTGACCCCCGCCATGCTGAAGGAGGGCCGGGCACAGGCAGCACAGGCAGGGCTTTCCATCGACTTCCGGCAAATGGACGCCCAGGAGCCGGACTTCCCGGAGGGCAGCTTCGATGTGGTCCTCAGCCGAAACCTGACCTGGACCCTGCCAGACCCGGAAAAGGCCTACAGTCAGTGGCTCCGGGTGCTGCGCAGGGGCGGGCTTCTGCTGAACTTTGACGCAGACTACGCTGCCAATGTCCGCAGCGAGAGCACCCAGAACTGCTCCGTCCCGCCGGATAGCCCCTACGGCCATGTGGGCATGACCCGGGAGCTGGTGGAGGAAAACAACGCCATCACCCTGGCGCTGGACATTGGCAAGCGCCGCCCGGACTGGGACGCAGCGGTCCTCGAAAAAATGGGCGCTGTCCACTGCACCGTGGACCGGACGTTGGGCCATCGGATCTTAGGCGAACTGGACCTGGAGCACGCACCCATGTTTCTTGTCAGCGCAAGGAAAGCATAAAAAACGGGCTGTCTCAGCGAGGCAGCCCGTTTGCTTATTCCAGATTTCTGCGGCACCACTGCCGCCCCGGCAACACAGAAGCCGTTACTTTCTTTTGGAAACTGCCACAGAATAGCGCCCCCAGCGGGTGATCTCAAATTCTGTCTTTGGGAATTGGGACGATTCCTGCCAGCCGAACACGTATACCGCATTTTCCGTCGGGTCAATTGTTTCCGGAATTCCGAATACATATTTGTCAAAGCTGGCTATTTCTTCAAATGCGGTGTATTGGCTTTTATATTGCACCGTATCCCGATACAGATTGGGGTCCGTTTGGTTGTAAAACAGTGCAAAGATGTAAGGCTGATTTACATCATCCGTTACGTAGATCCGGGATGCATTCTCCTGAGAGGAGTGCACAATGGCATCGCCCAGGCCCTCGAAGAACGAATAGCCGATCGTAGCCTGGTAGCGTGTAAAATACGTCCCGACAAACAGCAGAAAGAAAACCCCATATACGGCTGCCGCAGTCCTGACACCGCCCCGAATATTCCGGGCCAGCTCCGTCGTCCCTACGGCGGTATAATACATCCAGGGGATCATAATGATATTGATCCGGTTGATGTTCGGCTCCACCACAAACAGCAAAACCGCAGAAGACAGCAGCCAGAAATCCATCAGGAATTCTCCGCCCGTCTCATTCCGTCTGCGGAAATTCCGCAGACTCACAAACAGCCCCCAAAACGTCAGCGGTAATGTGATGGGATAGGTAAGCCCGAAATACCTTATGGCATTCCAGGGCAGCCCGTCATCCTGCACCGTCAGGATCTTCAATGCTCCCGTAAAATTTCGCCAGCTTTTCGCCAGAAAATCCCTGGAGAAAACGGATGCCATCTCCGTATGTCTGTTGGCATACAGCCTTGGAATGGTAAAAAGGCCCAGGTCTATCTGGGGGTAGTCAAAAGTATTGATGAAGAGGAACACCAGCACCGGCAGCACCACAACGGCCAATATAAGCATCGCAAGAAAAAGCTGCCTCAGCTCTGCCCGTTTTGTGCAGTATAGATACACCGTCAATGGCAGTACGAAAAACGGTAGGAAACAATAGGCACTGCCGTAAGCATAAGCAGAAAAACCGAACAGGAAATAGCCAAGATACAGGAATATCCCTTTTCTGTTCTTCAGGAAAAACGACAGCAGAACAACCCCCCACAGGATCAGCTCCGGGAAAAGGTTGCTTTCCAGACCCCAGCGGCTCTTCATAATGTGCCAGGGGAACACCGCAAACAGGAATGTTCCCAAATACACAAGGCGCTTGTCCTCTCCCCGGATGTTTTTCAGGAAGAAGTAAAACAGGGCCACGGAAATGCTGCCCACTATGGCCATAGGCACACGCACCGTCACGGCGGACAGCCCAAACAGTGCAATGAAGGGCATACACAACCAGGAGTAGGCCATATTCTGCCCGCTGCCCCAGGCAATCAGGTGCATGGGATTGTGGATCCCGTTGCGATCGATCCCATAGTTCAGCACTGCAAAGGCATCATAACCCGCAGATGCCTCATCCTGATTCAGTCCTGCCGGATACCGCCCCACAAACAGAAGCCGAACCAGAATCCCAACCAGCATAATTGCCGCAACGATCAGCCATCGCTTTTTCTCTTCCGATAACGCCGTCTTCTTTTCCATAAAATTTCTCTCTTCTTTTTTATTCCCCCAGGATTTCGGAGCTATCGTACCACACTCTATAGCAAAAATCCAGAACCAACTCAAAAAAGCCGCCCTCCGCGATCTTTCAGATCACGGAGGGCAGCCTGTTTCACCGCGTTTATTCCAGATTCTGAGGCACCGTAGCGGCCTCGGCAATGTTGATGGCGTGGCCGCCGATACGGTTCAGGGAGTTCAGGACTTCGCCGAAGAGGATGCCGGCCTCCACGCTGCACGCTCCCGTGCGCAGGCGCTCCATGTGGTTCACCTGACTCTGGCTTGTGAGCTTGCGGATCTGGCGCTGCATCTTTGCCATGCGCTTCAGCTCGTCCAGGTGGACATCCTGATGATAGAAGGCGGAGACGGCCCGGTCGAAGAGCTGACTGGCATCGTCATTGATAACGGCCAGCTCCGCCATGGCGCTCTGAGAATAGACAACGCTCTTTTCATCCTGCTGCTCTGTCAGGTGCAGCAATCGCTCGGCGTAGTCGCCGATCCGCTCCAGATCGGAGAGTGCCTGGAAGACATGGTTCACATACTGGGCATCCCGGTCGGACATCTCCTGGACATTGAGCTTGACCAGAAAATCGCTGATGGCGTCGGTCAGATAGTCGATGACGGATTCGTTTTCTTCGATCTGCTTGGCATCCGCCACTCTTCCGGTGAGCAAAGCGCCTGTGGCCAGGTTCAGATTGGTGCGGACCAGGCCCGCCATGCGCTCCACCTCATTGCGGATCTGCAGCAGGGTGACGCTGGGAGAGCCCACCAGGTTCACGTCGATGTACTCCAGGCGGCAGGCATCCTCATGCTTCTGCTTGGGCACCAGCAGATAGGTGAGCTTGACCACCTGATTGGTCAGGGGCAGCAGCACCGCAGCGGAGACGACCTTGAAGATGATATGGACCACAGACACCTGGAACATGGGGTCCGGCACAAGGGACTCCACCCACTGCGTATAGGGCAGCGCGAGGGTGACAACGGTCATGATCACCGCACCCACCAGGTTGTTGATCAGATAGATCATGGAGGCCCGCTTGGCGTTGTTCCGGGCATTCATAGAAGCCAGAATGGTGGGCATGGCAGAGCCAATGTTAATGCCGCAGATCAGGAACGATGCAAAGTACAGCGGCATAAGGCCCTGCATGGCCAGTGCCTGCAAAATACCAACAGCCGCGGAGGAGGACTGGATCACGGCACACAGCGCCGCGCCTACCAGAATGCCCAGGATGGGGTTCTTGGCATTCATAATGAAGTTCTGGAACCAGGCCACATCCTTCAGGGGGCCCATGGCGGCGGACATGGTATGCAGGCCTTGGAACAGGAGACCGAAACCCAGGATGATCTGGCCAATGTGCTTGTTCTGCTTCTTCTTGGAGTAGAGCATTAAAAACGCGCCGATGAAGATGCAGGCCGGGGCAATGCCGGACACATCCAATGCGATCAGCACACTGGTGATGGTGGTACCGATGTTCGCGCCGAAGATGACGCCCGTGGCCTGGGCCAGGTCCATGATCCCTGCGTTGATGAAGCCCATGACCATAACGGTGGTGGCCGAAGAGGACTGAATGACAACTGTGACGAAAACGCCCAGCAGGAAGCCCAAAATGCGGTTCCGGGTCAGCTTTTCCAGCAGGTCCTTCATCCGGGAGCCGCAGGCGATCTGCAATCCGTCGCCCATGTACTGCATTCCGAACAGGAATGCGCCCAGCCCGCCCAAGAGCGAGATAATATTGGTGAAGCTCACAGTATTCCCCCTATTATATTGTCTGTGTAAAATTCAGGTCATACATTCTTTACAAGTATACCAATCCTTTCGACGCATTGCAACATTTTTTTCAGGGGGAGGTTTTGTGCCCCCTTTCAGGGGCGGCAGGATCTTTCACCCGCCGAAATCGGTATAGCTCTTCCCTGCCACCATAGGGACCTGTTTTTTTACGGCCAGCTCAGACACGGTGGCAAACCGGAAGCCCCGGGCGGTAAGGGTATCCACAATGGCCAGGGCGGCGGAGACAGAGCTGGAGGACATATCATGCAGAAGAATAATGTCCCCATCCCTGGCCTGCTGCAGCACCCGGGCCTTCACAATGGCGGCATCATGGACAGCCCAGTCCTTGGGGTCCACAGACCACCGGACAATAGGCATTTTCAGTGTCTTGGCCACCTGGGTCACAGACTCGGAGCAGCAGCCCCCCGGGGGCCGAAGCAGCTTCACCCGGGATCCCTCCGGCAGCAGGGCCAGGGTACTCTGAATCTCCTCATAGATATCCCGGCGGCTCATAGTGGCCATGGAGTCGTGGGAAAAGCCATGGCAGCCGATCTCGTGGCCCTCCTCTGCGATCCTCTGTGCCAATTCCGGATACTGCCGGATGCGGTAGCCGCAGAGGAAGAAGGTAGCTTTTACATTCCGTTCCGCCAGCCCATCCAGCAGCGCCCGGGTGAATCGCCCGGAGGGGCCATCGTCAAAGGTCAGCGCCACGGTAGGCGCGGCAGCATTCACCGGAAGCACCAGCAGAGAACACAAAATCAACGTTAGAATCATTTTTCGCACAGAAACACGCCTCCTATGGAAAAGATAGGGTTTGACGGGAGCCTGGAAATGGGGTATGATAAGAAAAAGTTCAAAGGCTTCCCCTGGGGGAAAGCATTTACTTCTACGGAGGCGCCCTATGCATTATATCTGCCCCGTCTGCGGCAACGCCCTGGAAAAGCGGGAAAAACAATATATCTGTGCCAACAGCCACAGCTTTGACATTGCGCGGCAGGGCTATGTGAATCTGCTCACCGTACAGCACAAGCATTCTCTGGACCCCGGGGATACCAAGGAGCAGGTGCTCTCCCGGCGGGCCTTCTTAGACGGCGGGTTTTATGCCCCCATCGCCGAGGCTCTGATTGCGGCGGCAAAGAAACACGGTGCATCCGGGGAAATTCTGGACGTAGGCTGCGGCGAAGGGTACTATTGCAGCCGCCTATCCCAGGCTCTCAACCTGCCCCTGACAGGTTTGGATATCTCCAAGGAGGCCGTCCGCTGGGCGGCGGGGCGGTACAAAAACGCCCAATGGCTCTGCGCCACAGCAGCCCACATCCCCGTGGAAACCGGCAGCGCCGGTGTGCTCACCAGCCTGTTTGCTCTGACGCTCCCTGAGGAATTTCACCGGGTTCTGAGGGAAGACGGCCTGTTTCTCCAGGTTGTAGCCGCAGAGGATCACCTGCTGGGGCTGAAAGGCATCATTTACGACCAATTGACTCACAAGGAAAAACACGTGACCCAGGCGCTGCCGGGCTTCCGGCTGCTGTCCTCGGAAAATATCCGCTTTTCCTTTACGGTGGAGGGCGAGCAGGTCCGGCAGCTGCTGTCCATGACGCCCCATGTTTTCCGCATCGGCAAAGCCGGGGCGGAACGGCTGGCAAATACGGAAAGGCTCACGGATACCGCCAGCTGCGTGCTGAATGTGTATCGCCGCCTTCCTGCCTATCTTCCCCAAACGGAAGACGGCTATGCCGGGAAAAATTTGAAGGAGTGACATTATGCTGGAAAAACTGGAAGCGGTATCCAGCCGATATGAAGAGCTCTGCGCCAAATCAGAGCAGCCGGATTTCTACGCCGACCCCCAGAAGGCGGCCAAGCTTCTCCGGGAAAAGAACGACCTGGAGCCCATTGTTGCGGCTTACACAGCCTATAACCGGGCCCAGCAGGAGATGGACGATGCTGAAGAGCTCATGTCCGATCCGGAGATGAAGGAGCTGTGCCAGCAGACCTACAGCGATGCCAAGGCCGAAAAGGAGCGGCTCTACCGGGAACTGCAAATTCTGCTGCTGCCCAAAGACCCCAACGACGACAAAAGCGTCATCGTAGAGATTCGCGGCGGCGTGGGCGGCGAGGAAAGCGCCCTGTTTGCCCACAGCCTGTTCCGGATGTACTCCATGTACGCCGCCCGGAAGGGCTGGACCGTGGAGCTGCTGAACTACAACGAAACCGAGCTTGGCGGCGTGAAGGAGGCGGACTTCGTCATCAACGGCCGGGGGGCCTACTCCCGGATGAAATACGAAAGCGGCGTTCACCGGGTCCAGCGGGTGCCGGAGACGGAATCCGGCGGCCGGGTCCACACCTCCACCGCTACGGTGGCCGTGCTGCCGGAGATGGAAGAGGTGGACGTGCAGATCAATCCTGCTGATATTGAAATGCAGGTCTACCGTGCCTCCGGTGCCGGCGGCCAGCACGTAAACAAGACCAGCTCCGCCGTCCGGCTGATCCACAAGCCATCCGGCATTGTGGTCGCCTGTCAGGAGGAGCGCAGCCAGGTTCAGAACCGGGAGAAGTGTATGCGGATGCTGGCCTCCAAGCTCTACGAGCAGGAGCAGCAGCGGGTCGAAAGCGAGGTCACAGGCCTGCGCCGCAGCCAGGTGGGCACGGGAATGCGCAATGAGCGCATCCGCACCTACAACTTTCCCCAGGGCCGGGTGACGGAACACCGGGTAGGTCTGACGCTGTACAAAATCGACTCCGTCATGGACGGCGACCTGGACGAAATTATAGACGCTCTGGCCACGGCCGACCAGGCGGAAAAGCTGAAAATGGCGAAATAAAAAGTTGACAATTGACAGTTGACAGTTAAGGAATCTTCTTATGAAATGCGTTTCATAATTTTTAAACTGTCCCGAAGGGACACCATAACTGTCAACTGTACACTGTCAACTGTCAACTCAGATCTCTGGAAATTCTAAGATACAAAACATAGAGGTATCGAACATGGAATACATCACCCATTCCCCCGAGGAGACGGAAGCGATCGGGGAGAAGCTGGCAAAAAATTTGGCTCCCGGCACAGTGCTTGCCTACCGCGGCGACCTGGGGGCGGGGAAGACCGCCTTCACCCGAGGCCTGGCCCGGGGGCTTGGGTACCGGGACAGTGTTACCAGCCCCACCTATACCATTGTAAACGAATACTTGGGCGGCAGACTCCCCCTGTTTCACTTTGATATGTACCGCCTTGCTTCCGACGATGACCTGTGGGACATCGGCTGGGAAGACTATCTGGAGCGGGGCGGTGTGTGCGCCGTGGAGTGGAGCGAAAACGTGCCCGAGGCCATGGCGGGGGCGCTGACCGTAAACATCGAAAAGCTTGGGGACACGGATCGAAAAATCACCATAGAAGGAGGGGACGGCTATGAAAATCTTAGCCTTTGAGACCTCTGCCAAAGCGGCCTCTGCCGCCGTTATGGCAGATGGGAAGCTTTTGGCGGAATGCTACCAGAATACTGGGCTGACCCACAGCCAGACCTTGATGGTCATGGCCCAGGACCTATTGAAGCAGCTGAATCTGACGGCCAAGGACATGGATGCCGTGGCCGTAGCTGCGGGCCCCGGATCTTTTACAGGGGTGCGCATCGGCGTAGCCGATGCCAAGGGCTTCGCCTGGGGCCGGGAGATTCCATGCGTCGGCACCAGCACCCTGGAATCCATGGCCCTGGGGCTGGGAGCATGGCAGGGTTATGTCTGTCCCGTGATGGATGCCCGGAGAAGCCAGGTTTACAATGCCCTTTTCCACGTTTCCGGCGGAAATTACACAAGAGTGCAGGAAGACCGGGCAATTTCTCTGGCGGATTTGGGCGAAGAGCTGAAAATTTTGCGCGAACCCATTTTTCTTGTTGGAGATGGGAGCAATCTGTGTTATAATACATTGTTGGAAAAAGTGCCGGGGCTCGTGCTGCCCCCGGAGCACCGGATGCACCAGCGGGCCGCAGGCGTGGCTCTGGCGGCGCAGCGGATGCTCAAAGAGGGCGGCGACTTTTCCGGCGCCGCTCTGATGCCAAACTATCTGCGCCTGAGTCAGGCGGAGCGGGAACGGCTGGAACGAGAAAATTCAAAATAGACATAAAGGAGAAAGAAATCATGGCAGAAGTACACGTATTGGACCATCCCCTCATTCAGCACAAGCTGGCGATCCTGCGCAGCAAGGATACCCCCGTTAAGGAGTTCCGGGAGCTGATCGGTGAAATCGCAGGCCTGATGTGCTACGAGGCCACTCGCAAGCTGCCCCTGAAGGAAGTGGAAGTGGAGACCCCCGTTGCCACTGCAAAGTGCCATATGCTCTCCGGTAAGAAGCTGGCCATCGTCCCCGTGCTGCGGGCAGGCCTGGGCATGGTTGACCAGATGGTCGCCCTGATTCCCTCCGCCAAGATCGGCCACATCGGCCTGTACCGTGACCCCGAGACCCACAAGCCCGTGGAATACTACTGCAAGCTGCCCGAGGACATCGCCAACCGGCAGGTCTTCGTGGTGGACCCCATGCTGGCCACCGGCGGCAGCGCCGTTGCTGCCATTGACTTTCTGAAGAAGCACGGCTGCAAGAACATCATCATGATGAATATCATCGGAGCTCCCGAAGGCGTAAAGGCCGTTCAGGAGGCCCATCCCGATGTAGAGATCTATCTGGCCGCCCTGGACGAGAAGCTGAACGAGCATGCCTACATCGTCCCCGGCCTGGGCGACGCCGGCGACCGGATTTTCGGCACGAAGTAATTAGGACGGCAGCACCACACAATTTGCCCATATTGGGAGGAACGCAACCATGATCTATGATCGTCTTGATCAGATTGAGCGCTACAAGGGGCTGCAGCCCCGGCTGTATAAGGCGCTGGAACTGCTGCGGGACACGGATTTTTCCAAAATCCCCGACGGCACCTACGAGGTAGAGGGCCGGGACCTTTTCTACTTCGTCCAGAGCTACGACAACAAGCCTGACAACGACACCCCCGAGGCCCACAAGGCCTATGTGGACATCCAGTGCGTGCTGGAGGGCCGGGAGAAAATGGGCATCGGCTCTCTGCCGGACATGACCCAGGTCTCCGGCAAGCCCGAAAACGACATCTGGTTCTACCACGGCCCCATGGACTATGTGTCCCTGGTTCCCGGCAAATTCGGCCTGGTGTTTCCCTGCGACGCCCACGCCCCCGGCATCTCCTTCACAGGAGTCCCAGAGCACGTGCGCAAGGCAGTATTTAAGGTGAAGCTGTAAGCCATAAATTGCAAAACGGGCGGTGCCGACGCACCGTCCGTTTTTTGCACAATTTTTTCCGGTTTCCCGAAAAAATCCGCCTCATTTCATCAGCGCATCCGTCAGCCGGAGGATTTCCGGGGCGGCCTTTTCCCGCTGTTTTTTTAGTTCCCGGTTGTAGACCGGATAGGCCAGGGCCACCAGAACCAGGCCGATGACACCCGCCACAATGCCTACGGGATTGGATGGCCGTATTGTATCCCCGGGATGTTTTCAAGATTTTTGCGTTATGTTTGTGTTTTGTTAATTTTCAAGAGATTTTTATTACCCGGTGACTCCGAAGTCGGTATTGGGAAAGAGCGGGGGCAAAAGCAAATCCGCCAAAAAAGGCGGCAATAATTTGTGCATCATTTTTAACAATCGGACGGAACTTTTTCTTGCTTTTTTTATGCACGGATGATAGAATAAACGCGTATTTTAGGCAATAGAATATTTGCCCGGAGTGATGAGCATGGGGACAAACGGAGTTTACAACGCCGTCTGTTTTCTGTGCTCTTTTTGCATCCGGCACCCAAGGAGGAGGACTGAGCCAGTGAATACACGGCTGTACCAGGCAATGCAGACAAATCCAATCATTGCGGCCATCCGGGATGACGCGGGATTAGAGGGCTGTTTGAAGGCCGATGTTCAGATCGTATTTGTGCTCTATGGGGATATTTGCAGCATCGCCGGGATCGTGGAGCGCATCAAGGATGCGGGAAAGATGGCCATCGTCCATGTGGATCTGATCACCGGCCTCTCCGGCAAAGAAATCTGTGTGGATTTTCTCCGGAACGCCACCCGGGCAGACGGCATTATCTCCACCCGGGCGAACATGATCCAGCGTGCCAAGGAGCTGCAGATGATCACCGTTTTCCGGGTCTTTGTCATTGATTCCATGGCGCTGGATTCCCTGCTCGGCGTCAAAAATCTCCGGCCGGATGCCATCGACATTCTTCCGGGGCTTATGCCGGGAATCATCTGCAAGGTGCGCACCCTGACAGGGCTCCCCGTTCTGGCAGGGGGGCTCATCACCGAGAAGCAGGAGGTTCTGCAGGCGCTGGACGCCGGGGCCATGGCCATTTCCAGCACGGCTCCCGCCGTCTGGCAGATGTAGGACGTTCTATTCCCCCGGGGGCCGCATAGATTGGATATGGACAGATCGGACGAAATTTACTTCGGCGCAAACGCAGCTGCCCGGCTGCGAATGATTCCGTCAGCGTTTTCAAAGGAGCCCCTGCGTAAAATCTCGATCATACAAGGAGGACTTTTCTATGGCGAAGTACATTATGGCACTGGACGCCGGCACAACTTCCAACCGCTGCATTCTGTTCAATGAGCACGGGGAAATGTGCAGCGTCTCCCAGCGGGAATTCACCCAGTTCTTCCCCAAGCCCGGCTGGGTGGAGCACGACGCAAATGAAATCTGGGCAACCCAGCTGGGTGTAGCTGTGGAAGCCATGCAGAAGATCGGCGCCACTGCCGCCGACATCGCCGCCATCGGCATCACCAACCAGCGCGAAACCGCCATTGTCTGGGATAAGGTCACCGGCGAGCCCGTTTACCATGCCATTGTGTGGCAGTGCCGCCGTACCAGTGAATACTGCGACAGTCTGAAGGAAAAGGGCCTGACCGATACCTTCCGGGCCAAGACCGGCCTGGTCATCGACGCCTATTTCTCCGGCACCAAGATCCGCTGGATTCTGGAGAACGTTCCCGGCGCCCGTGAACGGGCAGAGCGGGGCGAGCTGCTATTCGGTACCGTGGAAACCTGGCTGATCTGGAAGCTGACCGGCGGCAAGGTCCATGTTACCGACTATTCCAACGCCTCCCGGACCATGCTCTTCAACATCAACACCCTGGAATGGGACGATGAGATCCTGGCAGAGCTGAACATTCCCAAATGTATGCTGCCTACCCCCATGCCCTCCAGCTGTGTCTACGGTGAGACCGATCCGGCCCTGCTGGGCGGCCCCATCAAAATCGGCGGCGCGGCCGGCGACCAGCAGTCCGCCCTGTTCGGCCAGGCCTGCTACCACCCCGGCGAGGCCAAGAACACCTACGGCACCGGTGCCTTCCTGCTGATGAACACCGGCGAGAAGCCCGTCTTCTCCAGCAACGGCCTGGTCACCACCATCGCCTGGGGCCTGGACGGCAAGGTTGAATACGCTCTGGAAGGCTCCGTCTTCGTGGCCGGTGCTGCCATTCAGTGGCTCCGTGACGAACTGAAAATCATCGAGACCGCTCCCGACTCTGAGTACTACGCCGGTAAGGTCAAGGACACCAACGGCTGCTATGTGGTCCCCGCCTTCACTGGTCTGGGCGCGCCCCACTGGGATCAGTACGCCCGGGGCACCATCGTGGGCATCACCCGTGGCGTTAACAAGAATCACATCATCCGCGCCACCATGGAATCCCTGGCCTATCAGGTCAACGACATTCTGGTGGCCATGCAGGCCGACTCCGGCATTCAGCTGGCGGCCCTGAACGTGGACGGCGGTGCCTCTGCCAACAACCTGCTGATGCAGATGCAGGCCGATATCTCCGGCGCTCCCGTGCAGCGTCCCACCTGCGTGGAAACCACCGCCATGGGCGCGGCCTACCTGGCAGGTCTGGCCGTTGGCTACTGGGCCAGCAAGGAAGACGTTGTCCACAACCGGGCCATTGACCGGGTCTTCCATCCCGAGATCAGCGAGGAAGCCCGCGCCGAAAAGGTCAAGGGCTGGAATAAGGCCGTGAAGTGCGCCTACGGCTGGGCAAAGGACTGAGCATATTCCATAGAATCCCCGAATTTTCTCCGGGGAGCCTATCTCCCCGGAAATTGCACGGAAGCGAATTCAAAATGGGAAAAAATCCGCGGCAATGATTTAGGGAGGTCAATAAAATGTTACCGTATATTGCTGAGTTTTTGGGCACGATGATCCTGATCCTCTTGGGCGACGGTGTTGTCGCCAACGTAAACCTGAACAAATCCGGCATGAAGGGCGCCGGCGCCGTTCAGATCACCATTGCCTGGGGTCTTGCCGTTATGGTTCCCGCCTTTATCTTCGGTCAGGCTTCCGGCGCCAGCTTCAACCCCGCACTGACCATCGCACTGGCCGTTGGCGGTATGTTCGACTGGGCTCTGATTCCCGGCTACATCATCGCGCAGATGCTGGGCGGCATCTGTGGCGGTATCCTGGTTTACGTTCTGTTCAAGAATCAGTTTGACGCTACGGAAGATCCCGGCACCAAGCTGGGCGTCTTCTCCACCGGCCCCTCCGTTCCCAACACCGGCCGCAATATCCTGCAGGAAGCCATCGCCACCTTCGTTCTGGTGTTCGCCATCTGCGGCATGAATCAGGTTCCCGGCCTGGATGCGGGCATGGGCAAGCTGCTGGTCTTCGGCATCATCGTATCCATCGGCATGTCCCTGGGCGGCCTGACCGGCTATGCCCTGAACCCCGCCCGTGACCTGGGCCCCCGGATCGCCCACGCCATCCTGCCGATCAATGGCAAGGGCGGCAGCAACTTCAAGTATGGCCTGGTGGTTCCCATTGTCGGCCCCATCCTGGGCGGCATCGCGGCAGTCCTGTTGTACAACGCAATTCCCTGGTAATTCGTAAATATCTTCTGCTCTTAGTGTAAGTGTCGGGCAGCCCACCCCTCCTACCGGAAGGTTTTCTTGGGCTGCCCGATTTTATTGAAGGAGGCGTTCCATTTGTACGATGTAATCATAATCGGCGCGGGTGTCACCGGCTGCGCGGTGGCCCGATATCTGTCCCGCTATCAGGGCAGCGCCCTGGTGCTGGAGCGGGCAGAGGATGTGTGCTGCGGCACCTCCAAAGCCAACAGCGCCATTATCCATGCAGGCTTTGACGCTGCCCACGGCAGTCTGATGGCCAAGATGAACGTTCAGGGCAACCGGATGCTGCCTGAGCTGGCGAAGGAGCTGGATTTCCCCTTCCGGACGAACGGCTCACTGGTGGTATGCATGTCCGAGGAGGATATGCCAAGGCTCCGGGCCCTCTATGAAAACGGCGTGAAAAACGGCGTGGAGGGGCTGGAAATTGTGGATGCCCAGCGGCTCCACGAGCTGGAGCCCAACGTCAGCAAAAACGTCGTTGCCGCCCTGTGGGCGCCTACCGGCGGCATTGTCTGCCCCTTCAATATGACCATCGCCCTGGCGGAGAATGCCAATGCCAACGGTGTGGACTTCCGGTTCAACACAAAGGTCACGGGCTTTACCCGGGGCGAGGAGGGCTGGACCGTCCACACGGAGCAGGGCGACTTCCAGACAAGGTATGTTGTCAACGCGGCAGGCGTCTATGCCGACGTGCTGCACAACATGGTCTCCGCCCGAAAGCTGCACATCACCCCCCGCCGGGGCGACTACTGCCTGCTGGACAAGCAGGTGGGCGGCTTCGTCAGCCACACGGTGTTCCAGCTGCCCGGGAAGCTGGGCAAGGGCGTTCTGGTGAGCCCTACCGTTCACGGCAACATCATCGTCGGTCCCACCGCCATCGATATTGAGGACCGGGACGGCACCAATACCACCGCCGCGGGGCTGGAAGAGCTGATCGCCAAGGCGGGCATTTCCGTGGACAACCTGCCCATCCGCCAGACCATTACCAGCTTTGCCGGACTGCGCGCCCATGAGGATCACCACGAATTCGTCATCGGGGAAGCGGAAGACGCCCCCGGATTCGTGGACTGCGCCGGAATCGAATCCCCCGGCCTGACCTCCGCCCCCGCCATCGGTCTGACCGTGGCGGAACTGCTGCGGGAGAAGCTGGGCCTGCGGAAGAAGGAAGATTTTATCGCCACCCGGAAGGGCCTGCTGGATCCCAAGTCCCTGACCAAGGAGGCCTATCAGGCCCTGATTCGGGAAAATCCCGCCTATGGGCAGATCATCTGCCGCTGCGAGCAGGTCACCGAGGGCGAGATCATCGATGCAATCCGCCGCCCCCTGGGGGCCAGGAGTCTGGACGGCGTGAAACGGCGCACCCGGGCCGGTATGGGCCGGTGCCAGGCGGGCTTCTGCTCTCCCAGGGTCTTGGAAATTCTGGCCCGGGAGCTGGGCGTAAGCCAGGCGGAGATCACCAAATGCGGCGGCGCGTCCCGCCTCATTGTGGGCGTTAACAAGGATAGTCTTGAGGAGGTGCGCGAGGGATGAAATATGAGATCGTGATCATCGGCGGCGGCCCCGCCGGTCTGGCAGCGGCCATTGCGGCCTATGATGCCGGCTGCCGCAGCATTCTGATTCTGGAGCGTGACAACCAGCTGGGCGGCATCCTGAACCAGTGCATTCACAACGGCTTCGGCCTGCACACCTTCGGCGAGGAGCTCACCGGCCCGGAATACGCCGCCCGCTTTGCCCGGCAGGTGCTGGACCGGGGCATTGCCTACAAGCTGAACACCATGGTACTGTCCATCGGCGGGGACAAGAAGATCACCGCCGTCAACCGCACCGACGGCCTGATTGAAATCGAAGCCACCGCCGTCATCCTGGCCATGGGCTGCCGGGAGCGGAGCCGGGGCGCGCTGAACATCCCGGGCTTCCGCCCTGCGGGCATTTACTCTGCCGGTACGGCCCAGCGGCTGGTGAACATCGAGGGCTTCCTGCCGGGGCGCAGAGTGGTCATCCTGGGCAGCGGCGATATCGGCCTGATCATGGCCCGGCGCATGACCCTGGAGGGGGCCAAGGTTCTGGTGGTTGCAGAGCTGATGCCCTATTCCGGCGGACTGAAGCGGAACATCGTCCAGTGCCTCAATGACTTCGACATTCCCCTGAAGCTCAGCCATACGGTGGTGGACATCCAGGGCCGGGAGCGGGTCACCGGCGTGACCATTGCCGAGGTAGGCCCGGACCGGAAGCCCATTCCGGGTACGGAAATTCACTACGACTGCGATACCCTGCTGCTCTCCTGCGGCCTGCTGCCGGAGAACGAGCTGTCCCGGGGCATGGGCGTGACCATTTCCCCGGTGACCAACGGCCCCGTGGTAGACGAAAGCCTGCAAACCAACATCCCCGGCGTGTTCGCCGCGGGCAATGTGCTCCATGTACATGATCTGGTGGACTTCGTTTCCGAGGAAGCCGCCGCTGCCGGCCGGGCAGCCGTAAGATATCTGGCAAACGGACCTCAGGACCGGGACCGGGAAATTCCCATCACCTTCGAGGGCGGCCCCAGATATACGGTGCCTGCCAGCATCGATCCGAAGCGTGTGGAGGGGGATCTGGTCATTCGCTTCCGGGTAGGCGGCGTTATGAAGAACCGCCGTGTCCGGCTGTATCTGGATGACGAGGCGGTGGTCAGCCGCAAGCGCCCTGTCATGGCCCCCGGCGAGATGGAGGAGCTGAAGCTGACCCAGGCGGCTCTGGCGGCCCATCCGGATCTGAAGCGGATCCACATTGCAGTGGAGGAGGCGTAACCATGGAAAAACGTGAATTGACCTGTATCGGCTGTCCCTTGGGCTGCGCCATTACCGTGACGCTGGAGGGCGGCGAAGTGAAGGAAGTGGTGGGCTTCACCTGCAAGCGGGGCAAGGAATATGCCTGCAAGGAAGTGACCAATCCCACCCGCATCGTCACCAGCACCGTCCGGCTCACCGGCAGCAAGACCGGCGCGGCAGTTGTCAGCTGCAAGACCGCCCAGGATATCCCCAAGGGAAAGATCCTTGCCGTCGCCGCAGCTCTGAAGCAGGTGGTGGCCAAAGCTCCGGTGGAAATCGGCGATGTGCTGCTTGCCAACGTCGCCGGAACCGGCGTGGATGTTGTCGCAACCAAGGCCGCACAGTAAGCGGTCTGCCATACGGCAGCTTTATAAAAACGGAGCGGACGAAAATCCGCTCCGTTTCCTTTCATGCAGCGAGTTTCGTCCCGCGCCGTTTTCCATGGCATTTTCCAAAAAATTTAAAAAATAAAGGGCAGACAATCCGCAATAAATGTGATATACTAAGACACTACCTAAAAAATCAGGTTTATGACCCCTGTAAGGAGGACCTCTCTTTGAAATATTTACGCGGATATCTTGTGGCCGGTATTTTTGCCGCCATTACCGCCGTGCTCATGGCCTACGGGCAGCGGTTTTCTACCCTGGTGGATATGATCTACCCCTACGTAACGCGGACCCTGCAAACCATGCTGACCCAATGGAGCGGCCAAGTGGACTTCTGCCTGTGGCAGCTGCTGGCGGTGGTGCTGGGGGTGCTGGTGCTGGCAAGCATCGTGCTGATGATCGTGCTCAAGTGGAACCCCATCCAGTGGCTCGGCTGGGTGCTGGCCGTGGGCTGCTGCGTCTACTGCCTGCACACCGGTGTGTACGGCCTGAACTACTACGCCGGCCCCATTGCCGAGGACATGCGGCTGGATACCTCCCCCTATACCCTGGAGGAGCTGACCGAGGCCACGGAATACTACCGTAACCAGGCCAATGCCCTGGCCACCCAGGTGCCCCGGGATTCCACTGGCGCGGTGAGCTTCCGCACCTTCGAAGAGCTCTCCAAAATGGCCGGAGACGGCTTCCATACCCTGACCTACGAAAAGCACTATCCCGTCTTCGCCGGGTCCACCCTGCCCGTGAAGAAGCTGGGCTGGTCCGATATGTACACCTCCATGGGCATTACCGGCTTTACCTTCGCCCTGACCGGCGAGGCCGCCGTGAATCCCAATGCCCCGGATGTGAGCCTGCCCTTTACCATGTGCCACGAGATGGCCCACAGAATGTGCATCGCCTATGAGCGGGACGCCAACTTTGCAGCCTTCCTGGCAGCCTCTGCCAATTCCGACGTACAGTTCCGGTATTCCGCCTATTTCATGGCCTACCGCTACTGCATCGCCGCCCTGAGCACCGTGTCCAGTCAGGCCGCCGTGGAGGCCCGAACCCGGGTCACCGATGGCGTCAACGACTATTTACGCTACGACATGGCCCAGTATGACGCATTCTACCAAACCCACAAGAACGAAACCGCCACCAAGGTGGGCGACACTGTGAATAACACCTATTTGCAGACCAGCGGCGACAGCTCCGGCCTTTCCTCCTACGGCGAGGTGTGCGATCTTCTGGTGAGCTGGCACATTCAGGAGGTCCTGCTGCCCAGCATGGCTGTGGAGGAGACCCCCTTCGATCCTCTGGACAAGACCCAGGTGGATTTGACGGGCATTGTCAACGCCCAGTGGACAACCCAGGACGCCAACGGTTAAAGGAGACGGCATGGAAATCAATCAGGAAATGAAAACGGCGCTGAAAGCCGGACTTCCGGACTTTCAGCCGGTGCTGCCGGAACACACGGCAGACACCCTCTGCGCCTTCGGCCAGGCGGTGATTGAACAGAACAAGGTCATGAATCTGACCGCCATTACAGATCCCGTCCAGGTGGCCAGGCTGCACCTGCTGGACAGCCTGACATTGACCCGGTGCCTGGATTTGAAGGGCAAGCGGCTCATTGACGTGGGCTGCGGGGCGGGCTTCCCCGGGGTGCCCATTGCCATTGCCAGCCCGGAGACGGACGTGACATTGCTGGACAGCCTGGGCAAGCGGGTGGCATGGCTGGAAGGGATTCTGCCGGAGCTGGGCATTTCCGCCCACTGCGTCACCGCCAGAGCCGAGGAAGCTGTGGCCTCCTGCCGGGAAAGCTTCGATGTAGCCTCCAGCCGGGCCGTTGCCAGACTGAATATTCTTCTGGAGCTGCTGGCCCCCTATGTCAGGGTGGGGGGCTATGTGGCCGCGCTGAAAGGGGCCGCCGCCCAGCAGGAGCTGGACGAGTGCAAAAACGCCCTGGCCAAGCTGGGGCTGAAATTGGAGTCCGTCACCCACTTCGATGTGGAGGGGGCGGACCACGCGGTGATTTTGCTGCGCAAGGTCGCCCATACCCCCGGCTGCTACCCCCGGCGCTACGCCAAGATCAAGCAGTCACCGCTGTAAGGGAGTAACGGGTATGAAGAGAAGAGAGATTTTATCCGCGGCCCTGTTTGTGGCCATTCTGGCGGGCTTTGTCTGGGCGCTGAGCCTGTATTTCCTGCCCAAGGACAATACGGCGGAGGCGGGCATTCAGGATGTGCGGCCCAATGGCTTCCTGTCCGAGCCGGAGAACAGCCTGGACTATGTCATTTTGGGGGACAGCATCCCTCTGGTCGGCATCAGCCCCCTGGAGATCTGGAAAAACTGGGGCTATACCGGCTATGACTGCGTAGATACGGGGCAGAATGCGGAAATGTCCGCCATTCTGCTGGAGCATGTGCTGGAACGGCAGACGCCGAAGGTGGTCTTTATGGAGACCAACCATCTCTATAAGGGCTATTCCGCCGAGGACATCCTTACCCTGCGGCTGGAGCGCGCGGTCCCCGTACTGCAGTACCATGACAATTGGAAATTTCTGAAGCCCGCCCAGGCCCTGCGCCCGGTGAACTATACCCTGGACGTCCAGGGGAAGGGCTTTTACCTGCGGAAGCTGATCGTGGGGACTGATCCCGGGGATTATATGGCCCCCAGCGACTATAACGACCCCCTGCCGGAGCAGAGCTGCCGCTCCCTGGAGCGAATCGCGGAGCTGTGCCGGGAAAAAGGAGTGCAGCTGGTGCTCGTCAGCGTGCCCAGCCCCGTCAACTGGAACGATGCCTGCCACCGGGCGGTGGCGGGGGTAGCAGATTCTCTGAACGTCCCCTATCTGGACCTCAATCTGGTGGACATCGGTATCGACTGGTCTCAGGATACCATGGACGCCGGGGACCATCTGAATATCACCGGGACCGTCAAGGTCTGCGCCTATCTGGGTGAATATCTTGCCGATACGGGCCTTATGAAGGACAAGCGGTTGGACCCCGCCTTTGACGGCTGGAACCGGGACGTTGCCGATTTTGAAGCCGCAGCCGCCACCGTGGAGGATGCACTGTAAAGGAAAGGAGTTTCCCATTTTGCGCAAAACCGTTGTTCGAACCGTTCTGTTCCTGCTGCCCCTGCTGCTGGCGGCCTGGGTCCTGGGTCTGGCCTTTGCCCCCAAGGACAATCTCCGGACGGCGGGCATGCAGGAGACGGACCCGCTGCCCGTCCTCTCCCAGCCGGAAAACTCCCTGGACGCGGTGTTCCTGGGGGACAGCGAGGCCTATTCCGGCTTTGTGCCCCTGGAGCTGTGGGAGCAGCAGGGCATTGCCTCCTTTGTCTGCGCCAGCGTGGACCAGAAGCCCTATGAGACCGAGGCCTTTCTCCGGGAGGCCCTGAAACGGCAGTGCCCCAAGGTGGTGGTACTGGAGACCAATGTGCTCTACCGGGCCTACTCCACCCAGGACCTGCTGGTGCCAAAGCTGCAAACACTTTTCCCCGTGCTGCGGTATCACAGCAACTGGAAGACCTATTCCGTTCCGGAGCTTTTCGCCGCCCCGGACTATCGGGGCGACTACCCCGACCGAGGCTATCACCTGCTGACCCGGGCAGACCCTCTGGACGACCTGACAGGCTATATGGCCCCCACCGAGGCCCGGGAAGAGCTGACAAAGCGGAATCTCCGCTCTCTGGAAACCATGGCCGCTCTCTGCAAAGAAAGCGGGGCCGAGCTGGTGCTTTTCAGCATTCCCAGCCCGGAAAACTGGAGCATGGCCCGGCACAACACCATGGCAGACCTGGCGGAGTCCCTTGGGTGCACCTACTTAGACGGCAATCTACTGCCCCTTGCCATCGACTGGCAGACGGACACCTACGACCGGGGCGATCACCTGAACTACTACGGCGCCGCCAAGGTCACGGCATGGCTGGGCGTCTGGCTGACCGAGCACACCGCCCTGCCGGACCACCGGCAGGACCCGGCCTATGAAGCCTGGAACCTGGACGCGGAGTCCTTCCCCCAAAGACTGGAAGCGAAGCTCGCAGAGGGGTAGGCTGAGAAAAAGCTTCCGCGGGAGGCATTTTTTCTTTTTACCCCTTTCCTTTTTCACTCATATGTGCTATAATAGAAGAAAAAGAATCCTCATGGAGGTGCTTTTATGCCCAGAACCAGCAACAAAGCCGAAAAGATTGTGGAGTTTGTCAACGCGTTTATCGCCGAGAACGGCTACTCCCCCTCTGTCCGGGAAATCGGCGAGGCAGTGGGGCTGCGCTCTACTGCGTCCGTCAGTTACCATCTCCAGGCTTTGCAGGAAAAGGGCGTATTTCAGGCCCCGGAGGCCAAGGGCCGCAAGCGCGCCCTGGTGACGGGAGCCCGGCCGGGGCAGATTCCGGTGATCGGTGTTGTCACCGCCGGTCTGCCCATTCTGGCCGTGGAAAACCAGGAGGGCACCATTCCCTGGGAGGACCCCACCTGCTATGCACTGCGGGTGCGGGGGGACAGCATGATAAACGCCGGTATCCTCAGCGGCGACAAGGTCATTGTCCGCCCCCAGGACTCCGCCGATGACGGGCAGATCGTGGTTGCCATGATCGATGACGAGGCCACCGTTAAGCGGCTGCGCCGCCGGAACGGGGAGATTTGGCTTATGCCGGAAAACGAGAACTATGCCCCCATCGATGGCACCCATGCCCAGATCCTGGGGCTCGTAAAGGGTGTTGTCCGGGAATACTGAAAATAATTTTCTTGAAACAGGAAAAAGAAATCTTTGTATCGTGGGAAAAAGTTCTTGACAAACGGACTTTTCTGGTGTATAAAGGTTCCAAGTTCAAAAGGCAAACCGAAGAAGCGGAAGTAAAGCTGCCAGCGCATCCACAGAGAGTCCCGCAGAGCTGAGAGCGGGGCGAAAAGCGGAGCAGCAAATGGGCCGCCGAGGGCAGGGAGAACGGGTGTTCCCAAGTATCCTCTGACGCAATGCCGGCGTTATGTGGCAGGCGGTGTGTTGGCACCGTGCAGAGCGGTCGTTTTTGCAAACGGCAAACAAGGTGGTACCGCAGAATTTGTAAGTTCTGTCCTTGTTCCCCCGATTGGGGGAGCAAGGACTTTTTTGTTTTTCCGCGAAAGGAGCATTTTTATGAGAAATCCGGGCAGACGATGGTGAATTCAGAGCTTTTCACCCTAAAAATCTGATTTTTACCGTATAAAAGGAGTTATTACTATGAAAAAGTTTCTGTCTATGATCGCTGCCGTCTCCCTTCTGGCCGCTTCTCTCAGCGCCTGCGGCGCTTCCTCCACCGCTTCCACCACCGCAGCTGCCGCAGCGCCGGCTGCCGAGGGCGGCAAGGAATACAAGGTTGCCATTGTCCAGCAGCTGGACCACGCTTCCCTGGATGAAATCCGGGTGGCCATCGAGGCCGAGCTGGAGGCCAAGGCCGCAGAAAAGGGCATTGCCATTGCCTACAAGGATTTCAACGGCCAGAACGACGCCACCGTTCTGAACCAGATCGGCGCCCAGGTGGTCTCCGACGGCTACGATGCCATCATCCCCATCGCCACCCTAGCCGCCACCACCATGGCTACGGCCACCGAGGACAATCAGATCCCTGTGATCTATGCCGCCATCTCCGATCCGGGCGAGGCCCAGCTGACGGGCATTGCCAACGTCACCGGCACTTCTGATGCTCTGAACACCCCCTTCATTCTGGACATGATGCTGAAAGCAAATCCCGATATCGAAACCGTAGGTCTGCTGTACTCCAACAGCGAGGCAAACTCCGTGACTCCCATCCGGGAGGCCAAGGAATACCTGGACAGCAAGGGCATTGCCTATCTGGAAAAGACCGGCAACACCACCGATGAAATTCTCACCGCCGCTTCCGCCATGGTGGGCCGGGTGCAGGCCGTCTTCACCCCCACGGACAATGTGGTCATGGCTGCCGCATCCGCTGTTGCGGAAATTCTAAACGAGGCCGGTATCCCCCACTACACGGGCGCAGACTCCTTCGTCACCGCCGGTGCCTTCGCCACCTGCGGTGTGAACTACACGGAGCTGGGCACCTACACCGCCGATATGGCCGTTGACATTCTCCTGGGTGGCGATATCCCCGAATACCACGTTATGGACGGCGGTATCATCACTGTCAATACCGACACCGCCAAGACCCTGGGCCTGGACTATGGCGTCTTCAAGGACATGGCAGGTACGGTGAAGGAAGTCACAACGCAGGAGTGAGAGACATTCGTAAAACATGAAGTCAGCAGAAAATGAGTTGACAATTAACAATTGACAGTTAAGGTATTTCCTTCGGAAATAAATCAAACGAATTTCAAATCGTCCCGAAGGGACACCACAACTGTCAACTGTTCACTGTCAATTGTCAACTCGTCCCCTCGCAGGCTTCATTTTACAAATCCATTTAGATAACCGAGGGAGTCGATTTCATGATTTCATCCGCCGTGATTCTCAGCGCTCTGGAGTTGGGGTGCATTTATGCTTTGGTAGCCCTGGCGCTGTTTTTGAGCTACAAAACCCTGAATATCGCCGATATGACCACCGACGGGGCCTTTACCCTGGGGTGCGCCGTTTCGGCAATGGTTGCTGTAGCGGGGCACCCCTTCCTTGCCATTCCCGCAGCCATGGCCGCTGGAGCTGCGGCAGGGTACATCACCGCCTTTTTACAGGCAAAAATGCGGATTCCCTCTATCTTAGCGGGTATTATCACCAATACAGGGCTGTACACCGTCAATCTGGCAGTGATGGGCTTCTCCTCCAATGTAAGCTTACTGAAGGCGGACACCGTCTTCACTGCCCTGAAGCCCCTGCTGGGCGCCTATTACCGCCTGGTTCCCGCTGCGGTGCTGGCCCTTCTGGCAGCGGCGGTGCTGGTACTGTTTCTGCGGACCCGGCTGGGGCTGTCCATCCGGGCTACCGGCGACAATCCGGATATGGTCCGGGCCAGCTCCATCAACACCGCCTTTACCGTCACCGTGGGACTGTGCATTGCAAATGCCCTGACCGCCCTGTCCGGCGCAATTCTGGCCCAGTACCAGAAAACGGCGGACATCAACCTGGGCACGGGCATGGTCATCATCGGCCTGGCCAGCCTGATCATCGGCGAAACCCTGACGAGGAAGGGCAGCGTAGGACTGAAAGCCTTCGGGGCGGTGCTGGGCAGCATTCTCTACCGGTTTATCATCGCCCTGGCCCTGCGGCTGGACCTGCCCAGCGAATGCCTGAAGCTGATCTCTGCCGTGATTGTGGCGCTGGCCATCGGCCTGCCTGCCCTGCGGGCGGAAAAGAAAGGAGCGGTATGAGATGCTGACCCTTACGAATATTCAAAAAACCTTTGCCCCAGGCACGGTCAATGAGAAAAAGGCCCTGTGCGACATTGATCTGCATCTGGAGGCCGGAGATTTTGTCACAGTGCTGGGCTCCAACGGCGCGGGAAAATCCACGCTGTTCGGGGCCATTGCAGGCTCCTTCCGGCCGGATACCGGCACCGTGGTGCTGGACGGCCAGAACATCACCAATATGCCGGACTACAGGCGCAGCAAGTGCATTGGCAGGCTGTTCCAGGACCCCCTGCGGGGCACGGCCCCCAGCATGACCATTGCGGAAAATCTGGCGCTGGCCTATCTCCGTGCGGGCCACGGTCGCTCCCCCTTCTCCACCATTACCAAAAAGGACCGGGCCGAATTCCGGGATCGCCTGGCCGCTCTGGAGCTTGGCCTGGAGGACCGGATGAACCACCCCGTAGGTCTGCTCTCCGGCGGACAGCGGCAGGCCCTGACCCTGCTGATGGCCACCCTGGTGACCCCGAAGCTGCTGCTTCTGGACGAGCACACCGCCGCATTGGATCCTGCCACGGCGGAAAAGGTGCTGGAATTGACGAAAAAAATTGTGGCCGAAAACCACATCACCTGCCTGATGATCACCCACAATGTCCCCTCGGCCCTGGCCCTCGGCAACCGAACCGTCATGATGAAGGACGGCCGCATCGTCCTGGAGCTGGCAGGGGCGCAGCGGGCCAATATGACCCCGGAGGACCTGCTGAAGGCCTTCCACGTGGAAAGCGACCGGATGCTGTTCAGCGCAGAATGATATAGGCTCCCCCGGAGGAGAAGCCTTTTTATGCCAATTTATCAACTATATTTTACAAAAAGAATCATTGCATTTTCCACCTTTGTGTACTAAAATGAAGGCAGAAAATATAAGGAGGTTCTTGCATCATGAAGAATGTACTGGTGACCGGCGGTGCCGGTTATATCGGCTCCCACACCTGCCTGGAACTGCTGGAGAACGGCTATGGCGTGGTGGTCATTGACAATCTGTGCAATTCCAATCCCGAAAGCCTGAACCGGGTTCAGAAGCTCACCGGGAAAACCCTGAAATTCTACGAGGGCGACGTCCGGGATGAGGCCCTGCTGAAGAAGATCTTTGCCGAGAACGAGATTTCCTGCGTCATCCACTTTGCCGGTCTGAAGGCCGTGGGCGAAAGCGTTGCAAAGCCCTGGGAATACTATGATAACAACCTGAATACCACCCTGGTGCTGACCAAGGTCATGAAGGAAGTGGGCATGAAGAACATCATCTTCTCCTCTTCCGCCACGGTCTACACCGCCGACAACGAAATGCCCCTGCGGGAGACCAGCCGGACAGGCGGCTGCACCAACCCCTATGGCTGGACCAAGTACATGACCGAGCAGATTCTCTCCGGCATCTCTCACGCCGACCCCGAATGGAGCGTGGTCCTGCTGCGGTACTTCAATCCCATCGGCGCCCACAAGTCCGGCCTGATCGGCGAGGACCCCAGAGGTATCCCCAACAACCTGATGCCCTATATCACCCAGGTAGCCATCGGCCGCCGGGAGAAGCTCAGCGTCTACGGCAATGACTACGATACCCACGACGGCACCGGCGTGAGAGACTATATCCATGTGGTGGACCTGGCCAAGGGCCATGTGGCCGCCGTGAAGTACGTCACCGAGCACCGGGGATGCGAGGTCTTCAACCTGGGCACCGGCACAGGCTACAGCGTGCTGGATATGGTGCACACCTTCATGGAAGTGAACCATGTGAATGTGCCCTACGTCATCACCGACCGCCGCCCCGGCGACATCGCCACCTGCTATGCAGACCCCGCCAAGAGCGCAGAGGTCCTGGGCTGGAAGGCACAGGAGACCCTGGCCGACATGTGCCGGGATTCCTGGAACTGGCAGAGCAAGAATCCCCAGGGCTACGGGGAATAACCGCATTTTCAAAGGGACGCTGCTACGCGGCAGCGTCCCTTGCTTTATGGCTTTCCCAGCCTTTTCCTCCCGAAACAATTTTCAAAATTTCTCTTGACAAAACGTTATTCTCCGCTATAATAGTTAGCAGAGGCTAACCTACATCTTGTGCGGTTCGATCCCCCTTGCCGCCTGGATTTTGTTTGTTCTTTGTTACGCAGGATCACCCCGACCGAAACCGGCCGGGGTGATTCAATATTCCCTTGATTTTTCGAAAAAAAGCTGATAAAATGCAGGAAAAACCACAGGAAAAGGAGCGGCTGTATGGTCCAGGAAATCTATTCGAAGCTGGGCAGTATCCCCACGGGGTACGCACCGGACAGAATCGTAGAGGGGTGCCTTGTGCTGGAGGGCGGGGCCTTCCGGGGGATGTATACCCAGGGAGCTCTGGATGCCTGGATGCAGCGGGGGCTGAATTTTCAATGCACCCTAGGCGTCAGCGCCGGGGCGCTGGCAGGGGTAAGCTACGTCAGCGGCCAGATTGGCCGGTCCGCCCGGGCAAACCTGGGCCACCGCCATGACAAGGCCTATATTGGCCCTGATGCCCTGCGCAAAAGCAAAAGCCTCATCCGTCTGGACTTCCTGCTGAACGACTACAATGCCATTGAGCCTCTGAATGAGGTCCGATTCAATGACCCCCGCCGCCGCTTCCTGGCAGAGGCCACGGACTGCCGCACAGGAGAGGCCGTTTTCTGGGAGCGGGGCCAGTGCGACATCTTTTCCGCCGCCAAGGCCTCGGCCTCCATGCCCTTTGTGACACCCATGGTGAATGTGGACGGCATTCCCTGCCTGGACGGCGGGTGTAGCTGCGGCATTCCCTTCGACTGGGCCCTGGGCCAGGGCTACGAGAAAATCGTGGTCATCCGCACCCGGCACCAGGGCTATCGAAAGCCCCCAAAGGAGCGGGCCACTGCCGAAGCGGTGTACCGCCGCTGGCCGGAATTCGCCCGGAATGTGGACCGGATTCCCACGGTTTACAATGGCCTGTGTGACCGCCTGGACATCCTGGAGCAGCAGGGCCGGATCTTTGTCCTGGCTCCGGAAAAGCCCATCCGGGTATCCCGGGTGGAGGGAGATCTGGAAAAGCTGGGCGCCCTGTACTGGCAGGGCTACACCGAGGGGCTGAACTGCCTGGATAGGCTCTCCGAATATCTGGGTGAGCCAGTATAATTTAAGTGCCCCGCGTTCCGGAACAGGAACGCGGGGCGCCGCGTTTACGGGAATCAGCCCTTGACGGAGCCGGCGGTGACGCCCTTGATGATGAAGCGGGACAGGAAGATGTATACGGCCAGAACGGGCAGAATGGCCAGCAGGATGAACATATACACCTTACCCAGGTCAAACTTGGAATAGTCCGCCGCCCGGAGCTGGGCGATCATGATCGGAACGGTCTTCATTTCGTTCTTGTTCAGCAGCAGCGCGGGCAGGAAGTAGTTGTTCCAGGACTCCACGAAGGAGAAGATCATCTGCACGGCAATGGCGGGCTTGATCATGGGCAAAACAATGCGGTTGAAGGTGTAGAACTCGCCGGAGCCGTCCACCCGGGCGGCATCCACGATCTCCATAGGCAGCACAGACGCCATATACTGCTTCATGTAGAAGAAAACCACGGGGGCGGCAATGCCGGGGAGGATCAGCGGAATGTAGCTGTCCGTCAAGCCGAACTTGTAGCACAGCTGGACAAAGCCCGAAGCGCTGACCTGCTTGGGGATGACCATAACGGCCAGGATGAAGGTGGTGGCCGCTTTTTTCAGCTTGAAGTCATAGGCGTGGAGGCCGTAAGCTGTCAAAGCGGAGAAATAAGTGGTCAGAATGGAGGTGCAGGCGGCCACGAAGAAGCTGTTTGCCATGCCTCTGGGGATATTGATGGAGGCGTCGTTCCAGGCGTTTTTGAAGTTGGTCAGGAAATTTCCCTGGGGCAGGAACTTGAAGCCGCCCTGCAGGTCCGCATTGGTACGGGTGGAATTGATGATCAGCATATAGAAGGAGAACAGACACAGAATGGACAGGAAGATCAGGATGATATAGACCACGATCCTGCTCAGTGTCAGCATGGCCTTGGCCTTGCGGCTGTCGGAAGAATTGGATTTCATGATGACACCTCCTTAGTTATCGTCCTTGGTCAGACTTCTGAACACCAGAATGCTGAGCAGGCCCGTGATGATGAAGATGATCACGGAAACCGCACCGGCCATGCCGTAGTTCTTGCTGGTTTTCAGGAAGTTGTTCAGGTACATGATGAGGGTGGTGGAGCTTCTGTTGGGGGTGCCCGCGCCGTTGGTCAGGACCTGGGGTACATCGAACATCTGCAAGCCGCCGATGAGGGCCGTAATGATGGTGTACACCAGCACCGGCATCAGCAGAGGCAGGGTTACTCGGAAGAAGACCTGCAGGGAGTTGGCTCCGTCCAGGTTGGCGGCCTCAAAGAGGTTCTGGTCAATGCCCATAATGCCCGCCATCAGCAGAATGGTGGTGTTGCCAAACCACATGAGGAAGTTCATGGTGGCGACCAGGCCACGGACGGTGATCTGCTTGTCGAAGAAGGGAATTGCCTCGTCGATCCAGCCGAGCTGAACGAGCAGCTGGTTCACAGGGCCCACGTTGGAGAACAGCGTGAAGAACAGCATGGAGAAGGCAGAAGCCATAATGAGGTTTGGCATATAGATAACGGTCTTGAAGAACTGCTGGCCCTTGATTTTCAGCCGGTAACTGGTGAAGAACACACTCAGCAGCAGGGCGATGAGTACCTGGGGCACCGCACCCTCGATCCACATGAGCAGAGTGTTGGCAGTGAATTTCAGGATGCTGATGGAGCCGTTCTTATCCGGGGTAAAGAGCTTTACATAATTCTGGAAGCCCACGAATTTCGGCCCCACCTGGGTCAGGCCCTCCCGGTAGTTCTCGAAGAAGCTGTTGTAGATGGTCAGCACCTGGGGTGCCAGGGAGAAGATGCAGTAGGTCACGAAGAAGGGCAGAATGAAAATGTAGCCCCATTTGGCGTAGCTTACGCCCTTTTTCCCCTTGACGCGGGCGGGTTTTACGGTTGTTTGCATATGATTTTCCTCCCTTGGTTGGTTTTCGTGTAGAGCCTCCCCTTTCATGGGAGGCAAGGAGCTATTCTTTCCGGTCTTCCGGATGGGGAAGGTTTCCCCACCCGGAACGCCGGAAAGCATTCCCGGGGCAGGGCGCCGGAGAGGAGAACGAAAAGGAAGGTTACGGAGTAACGATGGTGGGGTAGCTCTCGGAGACCATGGCGTAGAAGTTGGCCATTGCCTGCTCCTCGCTCACATCGCCGTCGCAGTATTCACGCCAGCACTTCTGCATATCTTCGTTGATCAGCTGATCGTAGATGGTGTGGTTCTCAAAGACGATGTTCTTTGCCAGCTCTACATAGATCGCGGTGTCGTTCTGGCCGCCCAGGAAAGCGTTGCCAAAGTTGGGATCGGAAGCGAACTTGGCGTTGACGGCCTGGTTGTTGGAGAACTGCATATCGTCGGAAACCAGCTTGGAGCAGGTCTCTTCGTCGTTGATGAACAGGTTCATAATGTCAGCAACCATGGTGGGGTTATCGGTGCCGGTGGGAGCCAGCAGCCAGGTGCCGCCCCAGAAGTGGGCCTGAGGACCTTCGCAGATAGCCCAGTCGCCATAGCAGCCCTTTTCGGCATCCTGTGCATTGCCCATGGAGAAGTTGTAGTACCAGGCAGGTCCAAAGTAGCACATGACCTTGCCGTCGCCGAACATCTGGGCGGTGCACTCGTCGGACCAGATGTCGCAGGTCTGCGTGTAGCCCTTGTCGGTGAAGTCCTTAGCCTGCTGCATCCAGGTCTTCATAGCCTCGGGAATCTGCAGGTTGTTGTCGGCGTCCACCCAGGGCTCGTCAACGTTGTTGGAGAATACGCGGTAGGTAGCGGACTCGGAAGCGGTCATCATGTAGCCCTTGGCCTTGGCCTGTGCGGCAACATCATTGAATTTGTCCCAGTCGGACAGGGCCTTCTGGACTTCTGCGGGATCATCGGTGCCCAGGACATCCTGTGCGATGGAGCGGCGGTAGATCAGCGCGGCGGGGCAGCACTGGAAGGAGACACCCTTGACGACGCCGTTGGCATCGGAAGCGCACTGCACGGTGTAAGCATAGGTATTGGAGAAGTCGGTAACGCCCAGCTTGGTGACATCCTGGGTGAAGTCGGAGCCGGTGTACTTCTGGATGTAGTCAGCTTCGGCCAGGAACAGGTCCACCTTGTCGTCAGCGGCGGCATTTTCCTGGTTCAGCAGAGCCTGGTCCAGCTTTTCCTGGTAAGCGCCGTTGTCACTGGGGGTAATGATCCAGTTGACGGTGACACCTTCGGGAACGGTGTAGTACTTCTCGAAGAAGCCCTTGAACTCCTCGTTCCAGGCATAGATGTTGAACACCTTGCCCTCGGAGGACTCTTCGGCGGGAGCCTCGGTCTGGGTATCGTCTGCCTTAGGTGCGGCAGTGGTTGCGGCCGCGGTGGTGGCTGCGGGTTGCTGAGAGCTGCAGGCACACAGTGCAAAGACCATGGCCAGCGCAAGGATCATGGATAGCGCCTTTTTCATTGTATGTTCCTCCTTAAATTGATAACTGCTTTATGTGCACCGCTTCTGCGGAAAACACCGAATTTATCTGAGCTTTGCCACGGATTCCCGAACCCGCAGGCTGCCCGGAATGACGACCCGGTCCAAAAGTGTCGTCTTGGGATGCTCGATGAGATCAATGAGGCCCTTGGCGGCTGCCGTGCCCATGGCTTTCGTATCCTGGTGGTAGGTGGTAAGCCGTGGGGAGAGAATGTCCGCCAGAGGAATTCCATCGTAGCCAATGACGGAAATGTCCTCCGGGATTCGCAGCCCCGCCTCCCGGATGGCGTTCAGGCCGCCCAGGGCGGAGAAATCATCCGGAAAGAAGATGCAGCTGGGGCGGTCCGGCAGGGAGAGCAGCTCTTTCGTGATCTCCGCGCAGGTATTGGCCTCGTGATAGAGGCCCTGGCGGACAATGGCCTCATCCGCCCGGAAGCCCAGCTCCTCACAGGCCCGGTAGAAACCCGTAAGCCGGTTCTCGGTAACGGCGGTGCGCTCGCCGTGGATAAAGGCGATGCGCCGGTGGCCCTGGCTATAGGCGTATTTTACAAGGGCCTCCATGCCCTGGACATTGTCGGAAACGATGGCCAGGCGGTTATTGAAGATATGGTCAATGGTGACCACAGGCAGCTCGGAAGTCACCAGCTCCAGCACCTGGGGATCGGAAAAATCCACACAGGCGATGATCACCCCGTCCACACCCCGGTAGCGGCAGTGCTGCAAATAGGTGGTGCGGCGGCCTACGTTGCGGTTGATGAAGGTCACATCGTAACCCCGGCTTTCGGCCTCCACCTTCAGGCTTTCCAGCACGGAGGAGAAATACTCATGGGTCAGACCGCTGTTCTGCTCGTCCACGAAGAGGATGCCGATGTTGTAGGTCCGGTTGGCCTTCAGGGCCCGGGCGGCGGAGTTGGTCACATAGCCCATCTCCTCGGCGGCTGCACAGATCCGGTCTCTGGTTTCGGGGCCAATGTCCGGCTGGCCGTTCAGGGCCTTGCTCACCGTGGCAACGGAAACGCCGCAGCGCTGGGCAATGTCCTTCATGCTGACCATATCGGCTCCACTCCTTTTGCTGTTTTTCCTCAATCGTTTTCGTAATCAAAGCATAGCGCAATTTTCCTAAAATTGCAAGGGGTAATTTCAGATTTTTTGACCAGAACGTGAAATTTGAATGGTTTCCACAAAAGCACAGCGAAAATCTGGGCACATTGACAACGTAAAACTTTCGCAATTTTCGCTCTGTTTTCAAAATCGCACAGAAACAGGCATCTCCTCTTAGGCACAATTGACGAAAATCAAAGTTTTTGAAAAGATAAGTTGCGTTTTTTGCAAAGATGCGCTATCCTAAAAAAGAGAATATCTTAACTTAAACGTTTTTAGAAAACGAATAAGTTGAAAATATGTAAGGAGGATTCCTATGCAGTACGGTCATTTTGATGATGCGCTCCGGGAGTATGTAATCCATACCCCCACGACGCCGCTGCCCTGGATCAACTATCTGGGCAGCGAAGACTTCTTCGCCCTGGTATCCAATACGGCGGGAGGCTACTGCTTCTATAAGGACGCCCGCCTGCGGCGCATTACCCGCTACCGCTACAACGGCAGCCCTCTGGATGCCGACGGCTTCCATGTATACGTCCGCATGGCGGACGGAACGGTCTGGAACCCCGGCTGGCAGCCCACCCAGCAGGCGCTGGACTTTTACCGCTGCCGCCACGGCCTGGGCTATACCGTCATCCAGGGCAAAAAGGACGGCATTTCCTTAGAGCAGGCCATGCTGGTGCCAAACGGTGACAATTGCCTGCTGCTGAAGCTGACGGTCCGCAACGAATCGGCGGAAACGCAAAAAGTGAGCCTCTTCCCCTATGTGGAGTTCTGCCTGTGGGATGCCATGGACGACAGCTCCAATTTCCAGCGGAATTTCTCCACAGGAGAGGTGGAAATTGAAAAGAACGCCCTGTATCACAAAACCGAGTACCGGGAGCGCCGGGACCACTATGCATTCCTGTGGTCCGACAAGCCCTATGACGGCTTCGACACCGCCCGGGATGCATTTCTTGGGGTCTACGGCAGCCCCGCAAAACCCGCAGCGGTCTTAAACGGCCGCTGCACCGGCTCCCACGCCCACGGCTGGGCCCCGGTGGGCGCCATGGAGTTTGACCTGGAGCTGACCCCCGGCGAGGAAAAGCAGCTGGTTCTGGGCCTTGGCTATATTGAAAATCCCCAGGAAGCAAAATTTGTCTCCCCCGGGGTCATCAATAAGGCAAAAGCCCACGCCATGATGGAAAAATTCGGCTCCCCCGCCGCCTTCGACAGGGCCCTGGAAGGGCTGCGGCAGTTCTGGGGCGATCTGCTCAGTGGCTGCACCGCCGAGACCGGGGACGAAAAGGTAGACCGGATGGTGAACATCTGGAACCAGTATCAGTGCATGGTGACCTTCAATATGTCCCGCTCCGCCAGCTATTTTGAAAGCGGCATGGGCCGGGGCATGGGCTTCCGGGATTCCTGTCAGGACCTGCTGGGCTTCGTGCATATGATTCCCGAAAAGGCCCGGCAGCGTTTGCTGGACATTGCTGCCACCCAGTTCCCGGACGGCAGCGCCTACCACCAGTACCAGCCCCTGACCAAGAAGGGCAATCTGGCCGTGGGCTCCGGCTTCAACGATGACCCCCTGTGGCTCATTGCCGGTACGGATGCCTACATCAAGGAAACTGGCGATTTCTCCATCCTTATGGAGCAGGTACCCTTCGACAATGACGAAAGCCTGTCCCAGCCCCTGATGGAGCACCTGCGCCGCAGCGTCACCTACACCATGACCCACTTGGGGCCTCATAAGCTGCCCCTCATCGGCCGGGCGGACTGGAACGACTGCCTGAATCTGAACTGCTTCTCCGCCCACCCCGGCGAGAGCTTCCAGATCACCGGCCCTAGCGAGGGCCCCGTGGCCGAAAGCGTCTTCATCGGCGGCATGTTCGTCAAGTATGGCGCAGCCTATGTCAAGCTCTGCCGCCACCTGGGCCATACGGAGGAGGCGGATAAGATTTCCGCTGCCGTGGCCGACATGGAGCAGGCCGTGCTCACTGCCGGATGGGACGGGGAATGGTTCCGTCGGGCCTACGATGCCTACGGCGCCCCCGTGGGAAGCAAGCAGTGCAAGGAGGGCCAGATCTTCATCGAGCCCCAGGGTATGTGCGTCATGGCGGGCATCGGCAAGGAAACCGGCGAGGCCGCCAAGGCACTCAAGAGCGTGGAAGCCCGGCTGGACACCAAATACGGAATTGTGCTCCTGCAGCCTGCCTATACGGAATACTACCTGAACCTGGGCGAAATCAGCTCCTATCCTCCCGGATACAAGGAAAACGCCGGTATCTTCTGCCACAATAACCCCTGGATTGTCTGCGCCGAGGCGGAGCTGGGCCACGGGGACCGGGCCTTCCAGGTGTACAAGCGCACCTGCCCCGCTTATACGGAAGCCATCAGCGAAATCCACCGGACCGAGCCCTATGTGTATAGCCAGATGGTGGCCGGTATTGACGCCCCAAGCTTCGGCGAGGCGAAAAACAGCTGGCTCACCGGCACCGCTGCCTGGACCTTCCTGAGCATCTCCCAGAGCATTTTGGGTATGCAGCCCACATTGAACGGTCTGCGCATTGACCCCTGCGTCCCGGCAGACTGGAAGCGCTTCACCCTCCACCGCCGTTATCGGGGGGCGGAGTACACCGTCCATGTGGAGAACCCCAGGGGGGTTCAGAAGGGCGTGGCTGCCGTCACCGTAGACGGCAAGCCCATCACCGGCAATGTGCTGCCCATCGCCCCGGCAGGCAGCTGCGTCACAGTGGAGGTAACCTTGGGATGAGCAAATTTCCAAAAAATTTCGTCTGGGGCGCTGCCTCCAGTGCCTACCAGATTGAGGGAGACCCCTTGGCCGACGGCGGAGGAAAATCCGTCTGGGATACCTTCTCCCACACCCCCGGCAAGACCTTTGAGGGCAACACCGGCGACACCGCCTGCCGCAGCTATGCCCACCCGGAATGGGACATTGAAAATTTGAAGCACATGGGCCTTTCCGCTTACCGCTTCTCCACCTCCTGGGCCAGAATCGACCCGGAAGGGGACGGAAATTGGAACGAAAAGGGCCTAGCCTACTATGACCGTCTGGTCGATCTCTGCCTGGAGGCGGGCATTGCGCCCTATATGACCCTCTACCACTGGGAGCTGCCCCAGGCCTTGGAGGACAGGGACGGCTGGCTGAATCCGGAGACCCCCAAGGCCTTTGCCCGGTTCGCCGGGATGATGGCTGAGCACTTCCGGGGCCGTGTAAAGCACTATTTTCTGCTGAATGAGCCCCAGTGCGTGGCCGCCCTGGGCTACGGGAACGGCATCCACGCCCCCGGGCGGCAGGAGCCTATGGGCAAGGTCTTCCTTGTCTGGAAGCATCTTTTGCTTGCCTACGGTCTGGGCGCCCAGGCCATCCGGGCTGTGGACGGTGCGGCCGGGATCGGCATTGCCACCACCGGGCGGCTGTGCTATCCGGAGACGGAAGCCGACATTGCCGCCGCCGAACAGGCCACCTTCCAGGTCTTCGACAACGACTGGCTTTTCACCCATCAAATGGCCCTGGACCCCATCTGCTTTGGCGCATTCCCCAAGGACTGCGCCCCGGGGCAGCTCCGGGACCTGATGGCTGCCGTCACACCGGAGGAGCTTGAAATCATCCACCAGAAGCCGGATTTCCTGGGCTTTAACATCTACAACGGCTGGTGCGTCCGGGAATCCCAGGGTGCGCCCTATTTCATCCCCCGCTACGAAGGCTTCCCAAGAACGGCCCTGAAATGGCCCGTAACTCCCGAGGTTCTGGACTGGGGCGTGGCTTTCCTCTGGCGGCGGTACGGCTTGCCCTGCTACATCACGGAAAACGGCCTGAGCTGCAACGATGTGGTAAGCCTGGACGGCCAGGTCCACGACCCCAACCGGGAGGATTTCCTGCACCGGTATCTCCTGTGCCTGAAAAACACCTTCTCCCACGGAACGGACCTGCGAGGCTACTTCCACTGGTCCCTGACGGACAACTTCGAATGGCACAGCGGCTACGGCGAGCGCTTTGGCCTGGTGTATGTGGATTTCCCAACCGGAACGCGTGTCTATAAGGACAGCGCCCGGTGGTATGCCCAGGTGGTCAAAACCAACGGGGAGTCACTGTAGGCGGCGATCTCCCAAAAAAGCTCCCCCCTCGGTGCTGTTGCAAAATAGAAAAAGCCCAAATAGAACAATGTCATTGCGACCAGTCCGCAGACTGGTTCGCAATGACATCTTTTTTGAGCATGTTGACCCATTTAGGTCTATTTTACAACAGCCCCAACAGCCCCCGAACTGCCCTACTCCGTCAAATCAAAGTCCTTCCAAAAGGCCTTCATGGCCCGCTGGCAGGCGGCGGGGTCTACATAATAGGCCATGGCATGGCCTGCGCCGGGGACCACCACCAGCCGCTTTTGGGCAGTACAGGCGCGATAGTTCCGATAGGTCATCTCAATGGGCACAAAGCGGTCCTCGGTGCCGTGGATGAAGAGAATAGGCAGCTTCGTCTGCTTCATCGCCGTAAGGGTCGAATAGCTGTCGGAGGCAGTGTGGATCTTTTCACGGAAAATTTTCTCCATCACCCAGCCCCTCAGCCAGGTATAGTTCATGTGCAGGTTCTTTTTGCTCACGTGCATCATGATGTCCCGGGGGGATGTGAAGCCGCAATCGGCAATCACGCCCCGGACGCTTTCCGGCATCTCCATGCCCGCCGCCATGAGCACCGTGGTGGAGCCCATGGAAACGCCTGCCAGATAGATGGGCAGGCCGAAATTCTGCCCGTCCGCCCACTGGGCCCATTGGCGGCAGTCGCTGCGCTCCAAAAGGCCGAAGCCCAGGTAATCTCCCTGGCTATCCCCATGGGCCCGCTGCTCCACCAGCAGCACGTTGCAGTGGTTCTCCAACCAGAAGGCCGCTACGGCTCCGAAATCCCGGGCCCAGGAGGAGCGCCAGCCATGGAAAGCGACGATCAGCCGCCGGGGGTACTTGCTTTTCAGCAGGTGGCCTTTCAGGGTCAGGCCATCAGAGGAGCGAATGGTTACATCCTGCCGTGGGTAGCTCTCCAGTGCTTCCTGGGCCGCCTTACGCCTGGCATTGAAGCTGCCGTCCGCCTTTTTGCCCGCCACGTTAAAATACTTGCTGTAGCCGGGGATCTTCCGATCCATAGCCAGATCGGTCAAAGCCTTGCTGGCCCCGCAGCTCACCGCCGCAGCGCCCACGCCCACACCGGCCAGAGCCCCCAGAGCGATGGCCGCCGCCGTCTTTTTCTGCATAGTGGTTCCACCTTTCTTTTTTCTTTCAAGATACTCCACGATTCTAAACTGAGAAGAAATGATACCAAAACACGCCCCGGGAAATTGCTCCGGGGCGTGTGTCATTACCATATCAGCGCATTGCCGAATGCAGTCCGCAGACCCAATAGGCGCCGTGCAGTCTGGCTTCCGGCTGCATGGGCTGCGGCAGCGGCACTGCCGCCTCGGGTACGGACCACCAGGATCACCACGGAGGCAATGAGCACCACCGCCAGAATGGCAGCGATGAGGGCCAGGGCCTTGATGAGGCCGGCATCCTTGCTCTTTCTCCCGGGCTGCTGGGGCCGAGGGCTCTGCTGAGGACGCTGACTCTGCTGAGGGCGCTGACTCTGCTGGGGCCGACTGGGCTGTTGGGGCCGGGGAGCAGCGGGAGCAGCCTTCGCCGCCGCCTTGGCTGCGGGCCGCTTGGCTGCGGGCAGGGTCAGAGAGGGCAGCATCTCATAGACCACCTGGGCAGCCCGCTCGGGGTCCTGGTGCAGCAGCATATCCGTGCGCAGCAGGGCGGGCAGGCTCTCGGCCTGGGTGAAATGAACGCCCTGGGCGGCATAATACTGCATCTGCTTCTGGATGGCGGTCTGGGCATCCTGCAAATCTGCCTGGATGGCCGCCTCGGTATAGCCGGTGAGCTGAGAGATGGCCTTGGCGCTGAGGCCGCTGAGGCTATAGAGATATAGATTCAGGCGCTGCCGGTCCTCCAGCATATCCGCCAGCATGACGGCCACCTGGGCGGTTTCCGCCTTGTTCAGGTCCATGCCGGGGAAGGAAAAGCTCTTCTTGTCCTCCGCCGCGTCGGCCTGGCCGTTTTCCAGCAGGGTGGCCCGGACCCGCATACAGCGCATGGCCGTCAGATGCCCCATCCAGTTATAGAACCGCTCCGGCTCCTGGAGAGAATCCAGCTTCTCCGCCACGGTTTTCAGAACCACGGTGGTCATCTTTTCCGCCGACTGCCGGGAGGGCAGCAGCTTCCCGCACTGATAGTGGACAATGCCCCAGGAGTAGGTCAGCAGCTCCACCAGAGCCTGCCGGTCTCCCCGCTGGGCCGCAAAAATATATTCCCGCAGAGAATCCTTATTCATACTTTTCTCGCTCCTTACGCTGTTGCGTCCGTGACCGCCGCCGTCGTCTCGGCGGTTGTCTCTTCCGTGGTTTCTTCCGTTGTGGCCTCGGTAGTAACCTCTGTGGTGGCGGCCGTGGTAGAAGTGGTGGTAGAATCCGCCGTGATGCCCGTGATGCGCTCGGGGATTCGCTTCATGGCCTTCTGCATGGCGGTATAGCTGTCCGCCGTCACCTTGTCTACATAATTATTTTCATAGGCATGCATAGCCTGCTCAATGCGGACCACCCGGCGATAGCCGTCGCACTCCGTTTCCTTCTCGGTGTAGATGGGGATATAGCTGAAATTCGTGACCTTGGTGGTTTTCAGGTCTGCATCCTTGGTGATCTCAATATCCAGGATGACGGAATAGTTGGAGCCGCCCAGCTGGGCGTCGCCATAAAAATCGCCCAGGGAATAGGCCACCAGCTTGCCGGTCTTCTCGTTAAGCTCTATTTTTTGCAGCAGATGGGGGTGGGAGCCAATGATCACATCCACACCGTTCTTCTGCATCAAATCCACAATTTGGGTCTGGGTTTTGCTGATCTCGTCGCTGTTGACGCTGCCCCAGTGGAGCATAGCCACGGTGATATCCGGCTTCTCGGCGGCAACCTTACTGAGAATACCGGTAATGCCCTTCTTGTCCACCTGCTTATAGTTGGAATCGTAGTCGGTATACAATAGGTTCACGCAGTTCTCACTGCCCGCCGGAAGGCCCATGCCGCCCAGGCCCTTGGTAAAGGCCACAAAGGCCACCTTAATGCCCTGAACATCGCAGATGGTATAGCCGCCGGTTTTGTTGAAGTCCGAGGAGGTTGCGTAGGCTCCCAGAGGCTCCATGCCCGCAGCGCGGATATTATTCAGGGTAGAGTTCAGGCCGATAAGGCCATTATAGACGGAATAGGAGTTCGCCATCTGAACCAGGTCCACGCCTATGCTTTTCAGATAGGTCAGCAGTTCCGTGGGGGCAGAAGCGGTTTCGGAGCCGTAGGGCTCCCCGCAGAAGTTGCCCTCCACGTTCATAACCGTCACATCCCCCACCGCCAGCTCGGCAGCCACATCCATGAAAGCCCGGCTGAAATCATAGCCCGTGGGGCCGATGCCGGAGTCCACCACGGAATTGGTGACATTCAGGTCGCCTACGGCCCGAATGTGGATGGTGGTAATGGGGTCCTTGGTTCTGCGGCCGGGCTCGGTGGCCGCATCGGTGGTGGCCGCGGTGGTGGCCGCTGTTTCGCTGACGGAGGACACCGGCGCTGTCTTGTCGCCGGAGGCCAGCTTGAAAATCGCCACGCCGCAGCCCACCAGGACCACCAGCGCGCAAGCCGTCAACAGAAGCATTCTTCTGCGCCGCCGCTGCTGCATCCTCCTGGCCGCTTCCCGCTTCTTCCGCCGCCTCTCCATATCTTCCCGATCCAGTGCCACAGCCGTCACCCCTTTCGTGAATCGTTTTTGCTATTATAACGGATTTTCAGGGATAAAACAAGTTTCCAATTTTGAATTCTTCTTTAAGAAGAAAATCACCATGCCTCCCCTGGAAAGCTATTTTACAATCTCCCTTGTCTGTTCCGCATTTTTCAGGATTGCAGCCTTCAAGTCCTCCAGGGAATCGAACTTCTGCTCCGGGCGGAGAAAATCCAGGAATTCCAGGGTGATTTTCTTACCGTACAGGTCTCCGTCATAATCCAGCAGCCAGGGCTCCACAGTGATACGGTGGCCACCTACGGTGGGGCGGGTGCCCACGTTGGTGACGGCTGGGTAAACCTTTCCCTCGGCCAGCGCCCGGCAGGCATAGACGCCAAATCGGGGGACGATGACCCCCTCCGGCAGATGCAGATTGGCAGTGGGAATGCCCAGGGTCCGGCCCAGATGACGGCCGGAGACCACGGTGCCGGAGAGCACATGGGGGTGGCCCAGAAAGGTGTCCGCTTCGGCCATGCGCCCCTGGGTCAGCAATTCCCGGATATAGGTGGAGGAAATACGAACGCCGGACATTTCCTGTTCCGGCACCACTGCGCAGGGCAGGCCCTCCTTCTCGCAGTAGTCCTGCAAAAGAGAGGCCGTACCGGTACCCATGGCACCGAACCGAAAGTCCTCTCCGCAGACAAAGCCCCCGGCGCCGAAGTCCCTGCGCAGCTCCTCCAGAAAGTCCTCCCAGGGGGTGGACTGCATTTTCTTATCAAAAGGCAGGGTCACAACCCGATCCATGCCGTAATTTCGAAGCAAGTTTTCCCGATCCTCGGCCGTATTGATCAGCGCCGGGGTGGTGCCCAGCACCAGGGTATCCGGGTGACCGGAAAAGGTGACGACACCCCGGCAGCCTTCCGGCGCCAGAGTCTTCACGGCGCGAAGCAGCGCCTGATGTCCAAGATGCACCCCGTCAAAAAATCCCAGGGCGTAGATGTAGGTAGTCATGGTTTTTATCCTTTTTTTGTAGTGGGTCAATAAGGGATGCAAGTTGACAGTTGACAATTGACAGTTGACAGTTAAGGAATTTCCTACGGAAATGAATAAAAATATTTTAAATTCGTCCCGTAGGGACACCATAACTGTCAACTGCACACTGTCAACTGTCAACTATTTTCACACCTCAAAAAAGCTCTTCACCGTCTCCATTACCCCGTTCTCCACCTTTGCCAGCATGAGGAAGGTGCCGTCCTTGCCATAGGCACGGTAGGTGCCGTCCGGGAGAGGGCGGGTGAAGGAATTGCCGTTGCGGCAGCGTTTTTCCTGATTTTCGCTGAGGGTAACGGCGGGATAGCCCAGGAACGGGCTGTCCATGCTCAGAAGATACTGCTCCGGATTTTCCGCATCCAGAAGGGTCTGCAAAGGCACGGCCTTTTCGACGGTGTACTCCCCCGCCCGGGTCCGGCGCAGAGCGGCCATGCAGCCGAGGCACCCCAGCTTCTCGCCCATGTCCTCACAGAGGGTACGGATATAGGTTCCCTTGGAGCAGCGGACCCGAATACGGGCATCCTGCCCGTCAAAGTGCAGCAGCTCCAGCTCGTGGACGGTGATGGGCCGGGGCTGCCGCTCCACATCCTTGCCCTTCCGGGCCAGGTCGTAGAGCTTCTGGCCATTGACCTTCAAAGCAGAGTACATAGGCGGAATTTGCAGGATCTCTCCCCGAAAAGCGGGCAAAACATTCAGAATATCCTGCTCCGTCACCGTTACGGGCCGTTCTTCCAGCACTGTGCCGGTGATATCCTGGGTATCGGTTTTCATTCCAAGCCGCAGCGTGGCCTCATAGGTTTTCTCCGCGTGCTCAAAAAATTCCACAGCCCGGGTGGCCCTGCCGACGAACACCGGCAGCACGCCGGTGGCCATGGGGTCCAATGTTCCGCCATGGCCAATGCGCCGGGTAGAAAATACCCGGCGCAGTCTTGCAGTCACATCCTGGCTTGTCCAGCCCTGGGGCTTATCGACAATCACGATTCCGTTCATTGGCAGGTCTCCAGCATGGCCTGCTCCACGATCTGCTCCACCTGGGCCATAGGCAGGCGGAGGCTGGCACCGGCAGCGCCCTTGTGGCCGCCGCCGCCGAACTTCTCGGCAATGACCGTGGCATCATACCCCGGTACTGCCCGGACGGAGATTTTCGCCAGACCGTCCTCGGTCTCCCGGATGGTGGCCGCCACGTTCACACCAGCCACGGTACGGGGGAAATTGGAGATATTGTCCATATCATCGCTGGTGACCCCCAGCTCCAGCTCCACGCTCCGGGGGATGGCGCAGATGGCCATGGTGCCGCAGTGCAGCAGGCGCATATGCTCCACGATCCAGCCCTGCATCCGCAGCTTGCCCAGGGTGTTGGTCTCGAAAAGCTCCTGGTTCAGCTGGTACACCCGGGCTCCACCCTCAGCACAGGCCGCTGCCACCCGGAAGGTATGGGCGGTGGTGTTGGCAAAGCGGAAGCAGCCGGTATCCGTGCTCAGGCCCACATAGATGCGATCCAGCACCTCTGCCTGCCGGGGCGCTTCCATAAGCTCCAGAACATCATAGACCTCCTCGGCGCAGGAGGCGCTGTCCGGGTCCACCAGCTCCAGATCGGAAAAGGAGGTGGCAGAGCCGTGATGGTCAATGCGCAGCCGCACACGGCCGAGATACTGCTGTGCGTTGTCCGGCAGCATCCCGGGAGAGGCCACATCGGTGGAGATGACGGTATCGTCCTTCCCGGCCTCCTCCACGGTAAGGCCCTCCAGCATCCAGCGGAACCGGCCGCCAACGCCGGTATTCACCAGCACATGGGCGGTCTTGCCCAGGCTCCGCAGCCCCAGGCACAGCGCCGAGGCGCTGCCCAGGGTATCCCCGTCGGGGCGGATATGGGTGAGAATCACATAGTTGTCATGGTCGCTCAGGAAAGCCGCCGTCTCAACCCTCGTCAGGCTCTTCGTCATGGTTTACCTCCAGAGAGTTGATGAGCTTCAGCATTTTTGCACCGTACTCGATGCTGTCGTCTTCCGCCCAGACAATTTCCGGGGCATAGCGCAGCTGCAGAGCATGGCCCAGCTCCCGGCGGAGATATCCGCCGGCAGATTTGAGGCCCGTCAAGGCCTGCTTGGCATTTTCCCGCTGCAAAAAGCTGACATACACCTTGGTATAGCGCAGATCCGGGGTGGTTTCTACCCGGGTGATGGAGATCATGGTGTCCTGCACTCTGGGGTCCTTGACGGTCCGCAGAAGGGAGGACAGCTCCTTCATGATCTCCTCATTGATTCGATTGATACGATTGGATGCCATATTGTCATCCTCCTATTTACCGCTTGATCTCCTGCATGGCGAAGCACTCGAAAATGTCGCCTTCCTTGATATCGTTGAACTTGACCACGCTCATGCCGCACTCATAGCCGGCGGTGACCTCCTTGACAGCGTCCTTAAACCGCTGCAAGGAGCCGATCTCGCCCTCGTGGATGACGATATTGTCCCGAAGTACCCGAACCTGGGCGTCTCTCGTGACCTTGCCGTCCTTGACCATGCAGCCTGCAATGGTGCCGATGGCGCTGACCTTATAGGTCATGCGGACCTCGGCATGGCCGATGACCACTTCCTCATACTTGGGCGCCAGCATGCCCTTCATGGCGGACTCGATCTCGTCGATGGCATCGTAGATGACCCGGTAGTAGCGGATATCCACGTTGGACCGGGCAATGGAGGCCTGTGCACCTGCATCGGCCCGGACGTTGAAGCCCACGATGATGGCTCCGGAGGTGGAGGCCAGCAGCACATCGCTCTCGTTGATGGCGCCCACGCCGGTGTGGATGACACGGACCCGGACCTCTTCGTTGGAGATTTTCTCCAGAGAGGCCTTCACAGCTTCGGCGGAGCCCTGCACATCGGCCTTGACGATCAGAGGCAGCTCCTTCATCTCGCCCTCCTGCATCCGGGCGAACAGATTGTCCAGGGTGACCTTCTGCTGCAGCTTGGCGGCTGCATCCTTGGCAGCCTGGCGGCGCTGCTCCACCAGCTCACGGGCCATGCGCTCATCGGTGACGGCATCGAACTCGTCGCCGGGAGTAGGCACATCTGCAAGACCGGTGATCTCCACAGGCTGAGAAGGTCCGGCGGTCTTCACCGTGCGGCCCTTATCGTTGGTCATGACACGGACACGGCCCACGGCAGTACCGGCGATGATGATATCGCCCTGCTTCAAAGTACCGTTCTGCACCAGCAGCGTGGCAATGGGGCCACGGGTCTTGTCCAGACGGGCCTCGATGACGGTGCCCTTGCCCCGGCGGTTGGGGTTAGCCTTCAGCTCCTGCATCTCGGCGGTCAGGATGACCATTTCCAGCAGGTTGTCCAGGCCCATGCCGGTCTTTGCGGAGATGGGGCAGATAACGGTGTCGCCGCCCCACTCTTCGGGGATCAGGTCATACTTGGTCAGCTGCTCCTTGATCTTGTCGGGGTTGGCGGTGGGCTTATCCATCTTGTTGATGGCCACGATGATGGGCACCTTGGCGGCCTTGGCGTGGTTGATGGACTCAATGGTCTGGGGCATGATGCCGTCGTCGGCAGCCACCACCAGAATGGCGATATCGGTGCACATCGCGCCGCGGGCACGCATAGAGGTAAAGGCGGCGTGGCCCGGGGTATCCAGGAAGGTGATGGTATTGCCGTTCACGTCCACGGTATAAGCGCCGATGTGCTGGGTAATGCCGCCGGCCTCACCGGCGGTGACGGAAGTCTTCCGGATGGCATCCAGCAGAGAGGTCTTGCCGTGGTCAACGTGGCCCATGACAACCACAACGGGAGCGCGGGTCTCCAGCTCGTTGGCGGTGTCCACATGATCATCAATGATCTGCTCCTCGATGGTGACGGTGACTTCCTTCTCCACCTTGCAGCCCATCTCGGTGGCCACGAACTCGGCGGTGTCAAAATCGATGCTCTGGTTGATGGCGGCCATGACGCCGTTCTTCATCAGGCACTTGATGACCTCTCCGGCGGTCTTCTTCATCCGGGAAGCCAGCTCGCCCACGGTGATCTCCTCGGGGATTTTCACCGTCAGCTGGGCCTTCCGGGCAACCTCCATCTGCAGGCGGCGCAGCTTTTCCTGCTCCTCATTGCGGGACTTATTGCCCCGGAACTTGTTGTCCTTCTTGTTCTGCTGCTGGCCCTTCTTGCCGCCGATGCGCTGCTTGCCGCCCTGGTAGTTCTGGACCCGCTCGGAGACCAGCGCATCCACCCGGTCATCAAAACGGGCGGAGTTCACCTGCACGGCAGAGGTATCCACAATGCGGCGCTCCCGCTTCCGCTCCGGCTCCTTGGTTTTTTCGGGCTTGGCGCTCTGGGCACTCTGGGCAGCAGCGGGCTGCTCGGCCTTCTCGGCCTTGGGGGCTTCTGTCTTCTCCGCCTTGGACGCTTCTGTCTTCTCCGCCTTGGACGGCTCGGCCTTGACTTCCTTCTTGGGCTCTTCCTTGGGCTTCTGGGCAGCGAAGACCTGCTCCAGAGAATCAATCTGGTGGGTCTGGGTCATAACCTCGAATACCACATTCAGCTCCTGGTCCGTCAGAACCTGGGAGTTGGACTTGGGTCTTTCATAAAACTTGGAGATGATATCCCCGATTTCCTTCGGCGTTACGCCGAAATCGGCTGCAACTTCCTTCAAACGATACTTCACAAAACTCATATATGAACGCACCTCCACTAACTAACAATCTTACTTTACTTCATGGTGTTTCTTCTTCCCTGTCCGAACGTTCCGGGCGTGGGCCTTGGCCTCCGCCTGGCGTTTTTTTGCCTTCTGGGACTTCTGAGACAGAACTTCCAGAGCTTCCTTATAGTTTTCCGGCACCGGCAGGGCCTTCACAAGGGCCAGTGCCAGGGAAACGTCCGTAATGGCGGCCATAGCCAGAGCATCCCGGCCGATGGCCTCGCCCATCTGGTCCTTATTATAGGGCAGACGGACACACTGCTGCTCCGTACCGGCGGCAAAGCTCTTGGCTCTGCGCCATGTGTGGTCCGAAGCATCGGAGGCAACCAGGATGGCATAGGCCTTTCCTGCTCTTGCCGCGCCGCCCACGGGCTCCTCGCCCAACTCGGCCATGCCGCCCTTCCGGGCCAGGGCCAGATAATTCAGCGCTTTATCCATTCTGCTCCATCTCCTTCTCCAGGCGGTCATAGACCTCCTGGGGGATTTCCGTTTCCAGGCTTCTGCTGAGCGCCTTGGAGCGGATGGCCTTTTTCAGGCATTCGGGGTCCGGGCACAGGTAAGCGCCCCGGCCCGGGGCCTTGCCGCTGAAGTCCAGGCTGACGGTTCCGTCAACACCTCGGACCACCCGGATGAGCTCCTTCTTGGCCTTCCGTTCCCGGCAGCCCATGCACTGCCGCTGAGGGATTTTTTTCTGCATGTCGAACCCCCTGCATTCAAGTTGACAGTTGACAGTTGACAGTTGACAGTGATTGCATTCTCCAGGGAGAACCCTCTGTCGTTCGGCCATCCTCAATTGTCATTGCGATTCCGTTTTTGCTTTCAATAATTTATTCAAAAATTCCGCAGGAATTACCTTAACTGTCCACTGTCCACTGTCAACTGTCAACTAAAATAACTCCCAGAACTTGTAATGGGTTCAGCGAAAAATTTACGCTTCCTCTTCCGCAGCCTCTTCCGCAGCCTCTTCCTTGGGCTGGGCCAGGGCGGCGGACTGGGAGGCGGACTTGATATCGATCTTGTAGCCGGTCAGGCGGGCGGCCAGGCGGGCGTTCTGACCCTCCTTGCCGATGGCGAGACTCAGCTGGTCGTCAGGCACAACCACGCTGCAGGCCTTCTGGCCGGGCACCAGGCTGACAGAGATCACATCCGCAGGGCTCAGGGCTGCCTTCACATACTGGCAGGGGTCCTCGCTCCATACCACGATTTCGATCTTCTCGCCGTGAAGCTCTTCCACAACGGCATTGACACGGCCGCCTCTGGGGCCCACGCAGGCGCCCACGGGGTCGATGCCCTCCATAGCGGCCCGGACGGCCATCTTGGAGCGGGAGCCGGGCTCCCGGGCGATGTTGCGAATCTCCACCTGACCCTCGGCGATTTCCGGGGTCTCCAGCTCGAACAGACGGCGCACCAGGTTGGGGTGCGTCCGGGATACCTGCACCAGGGGGCCTCGGTCGCTCTTGCGCACATCCAGCACATAGACCTTGAGAATCTGGCCCTCGGTATAGGTTTCGCCGGGGATCTGCTCCCCGGAGCGGAGCATGGCCTCGGAGGCATCGTTGCCCTGGCCCACCTTCAGCAGCACATCGCCGGTGGCAGGCACGGTGCGGAACACGGTTCCGGTCATGAGCTCCTGGGACTTATTGGAGTAGCTCTCATACATCACGCCCCGCTCGGCTTCCCGGATGCCCTGGATGACCACCTGCTTGGCGGTCTGGGCGGCAATGCGGCCAAACTTCTGGTAATCCACAGGGATGCTGATCTGATCGCCCGGCTGGGCATCTGCCTTATAGCGGCGGGCAGTGTCAATGGGGATTTCCAGAGCCAGATCCTCCAGATCCTCTTCCGCCACGGCGGTTTTCACCAAATGGATGCTCAGGCCGTGCTCGTCCAGATTGACGATCACATTGTCGGCGGGCAGATCCTTGTGATCCTCCCGGTCTCTGCGGTAGGCATTGGTCAGTGCCTGCTTCAGGCGCTCTACCATGTAGTCAACAGGGATACCCTTGATCTTTTCCAGCTCCCGCAGGCTTGCGAAAATCTCTGCACCCACATCTACCTGGGGCTCAGCCTTGGCAGCTTTTGTTTTTCTTGCCATCGTTTCGTTCCTCCAATCAGAATTCCACCCGCAGCCGCACCAGCGCGACCTGGGACTTTTCAAATGTAATTGTTTCCTTGCCGGATTCCACGGTGAGCTTGCCGCTATCATAGCCCCGCAGCACGCAGGGCAGCTCTTTTAAGCCATTGTAGGGCCGATAAAGCTTGACGGTAATGGGAGAGCCCATAAAGCGCTCAAAATCCCCGGGCCGCTTCAGCGCCCGCTCCAGACCTGCGGAGCAGACCTCAAAATGGTAGCTCCCGGGAACCGGGTCCTTCTCGTCCAGAATGGGGTCCATAGCCCGGGAAATGGCCTCGCAGTCGTCAATGTCCACGCCGCCCTCTTTGTCAATGTACAGCCGCAGGAAATACTCGGAGCCCTCCCGCACATACTCCACGTCCCACAGCTCGCAGCCATGCTCCTGCACAACGGGTTCCGCGAAAGCGGCAACCTGTTCGGTGACCTTCATGAAACCATCCTTTCTTTTGGTCAATAAGAAAGAGAGGGGCGCGCCCCTCTCTTTCTTCCTACATCCTATCGGTATTGATTATAGCACTCTTTTAAGCGTATTGCAATAGGTTTTTTGAAAAAAGCAGGGAATTTTCAAAGGGTTTTCCCTATTCCGCCAGCGCCAGGGCCCGGGCGAGCTTGCTCTTTTCCTCCGGGACAAGACCATAATGCTCTGCCAGATACGCACCGAAGTCCAGAGTATCGGCCTGGGTGCCCTGCTTGAGCTCGGCTTCCACCTCACAGAGTGCCTCCTCCCTGCCGCCGCCCAGAAGCGCGCCGCAGTCCAGGGCCAGCTCCATTTTCGAATTACCGTAGGAAACCAGGCAGGTCCGCCGTGTAAACCGGGCGGCGCAGGTCTGGGTCAGGCCTCCGGCTGTCAGGGCAGCCAGCTCTTCCGGGGCACCCAGGGCCAAAAGGGCCGGGATCGCCGCTTCTATGCTGTCGCACTCCGTCTCCCATTCTCCACGGAGGAGCCCCTCTCCCGGGGTTTTCAGCGCGCAGATGCTGCGGCCGTTTTCCAGGCGGCGGCGCAGCGTCCAGTACCGGGCGGCCAGTGGTCTCTCCGGAGCATCGTAATAGGCCGTCTCCATGGCGACAGTCTCAAAGGGGCCGTAGGCGGCCTCCAGCAGCTCCATTGCCGCGGGGGAAGAACGGTATTTCACCTCAAATTCGCTTGCCATAAGTCCTCCTGATGAGAAAAGTTTGATTTTCTTGTATTATACCTCGGAGAATTTCCCATTGCAAGCAGCTTCTTCCGACGGCTTTTCTCCCGGAGCCGTGCTAAAGTCTGAAATGTACCAATTTCGAAGGGAGCGGCATACAAATGACGGTTGCGGGGTATTTGCGCAGGAGAAAACGGGATTTGGATTTGCTGGCGGCGGACCCGGGGGCGGAAAAGCTGTGCAGGGCCGTGCTTTTGAGCGGCGGTGGGATGCTCCTGGCAGCCATTCCGGGGCAAGGCGGCTGCCTGCCCCTGGGGGCGGCCCTGGCAGCAGCCACAAAGGGAGGCTGGTGCCTGCTCGCCGCCCTGGGGGCTGCGGGGGGCTACCGGCTGTTCTGGCAAAGCCAATGGCTGCCGGGGCTCTGGTTCACGGCGCTGGCGCTGGCACTGCATCTGGCGGCGCTGCTTGCCCGGCAGGGGAATCTGCTTCTGCGGGGCGGATGCTTTGGGGTGCTCTGCGCTGCTGCGGCCCTGCCCTTCCGCCAAGCCCCCGCATCCGCGCTGCTCTGGGGCAGCACCGGCTGCCTTGGGGTGTGGATTCCCGGCTGGGCCATGGGCACCGGCCACCCCACGGCCATCTCGCTGACTTTTTCCCTGGGGCTGCGGGCTCTGGCGGCAGCGGGACTGAACGGGCTGGCCTGCGCCGCAGCAGGCGTCGCCGCGGCGGCAGGGCCCCTCCCCACCGCCGCACTGGCCGGGGCGGCCCTGGAATGGGCCGGACTGCCGGGGCTTACCGCCGGACTGTGCGGTGCCTGGATGCTCCGGGCCCTGCCTGTGAAGGAGCCCTGGCGGCGGGCCATAGGGGTCAGCGCCGGGTGCATCCTGGGCATGGCCCTGGGCAAAAGCTGGAATATCGGGGCCTGGCTGGGGGTGAGCACCGGCGGGCTGCTGGGGGCAGTTGTCCCCTGGAAGCTGCTCCTGCCCCCGGGCACCCGGGGGACCTCGGGCGCACAGGTGAAGCTGGAGCAGGAGGCCCGGGTGCTGGCGAAGATGCAGCAGCTCCTATTGGAGATTCCCGGATTTTCCGACCCCATGCCGGACCGGGTGGACCGGCTGAAAACCGCCGCCTGCGCCGACTGTTCCAAACAGGGTGCCTGCCCGCAAAAGCAAGCCATGGACGACAGCATCTTTTTAGATCCGCTCTCCTTCTCTTGCCCCCACACCGGGAGGGTCCTGCGGGAGGCTGCCCGGGTCCGGGAGCAGCAGCGGCTGCTGGAGGCCCAGCACAAGCGCCGGGAGGAATACCGCATGGCGGTGGCCCAGCAATACGGGATGCTTTCCCGCTACCTGCAGCGGGTGGCCGACGGGCTGCCCGTGCAGCTTTCCCCGGGCCAGATTCGCTATCGGGTGGCCGTCTCCGTCCGCTCCCGGGAAAAGGAGCGAACAGACGGGGACCGCTGCGCCGCCTTTCCCGGGGTGGGGCCCCGGTTCTACATCCTCCTGTGTGACGGCATGGGCACCGGAGCTCCGGCAGCAGTGCAGGCCTGCCGGGCAGCCCATCTCTTAAAGGGGATGCTCACAGCGGGGCTGCCCCCGGGGGCGGCGCTGAAAAGCCTCAATGCCCAGCTGCTGCTCACCGGGGACACCGGAGCCGTCACCGCGGACCTGTGTGAGTTGCGGCTGGACACGGGCTATGCCAGCCTCTACAAGTGGGGGGCCGCCCCCAGCTATCTGCTCAGCCGGAAAACCTTCCGGCGCATCGGCGCTCCCGGCCTGCCGCCGGGGATGGAGCTGGGGTCCTCCGGGGAACGGATCGCAAGGCTTTCCCTGCAAAAGGGACAGACGCTGGTGCTTGCCAGCGACGGCGTGACCTTTGACGAATCCCTTTCCATTCCGGACACCATCGAGCCCACCGGCCCCCTGGCTGACCGCCTGCTGCGCCAATATGGCAGCACCGGCGAGGACGACGCCACTCTGGCCGTCATCCGCTTAGGACCAATGAAAAGTGCATAAAATGGGAGCCGCCCCACTTGGAGCGGCTCCTTTTGTCTGTGCTGTTTTAATATCCCCAGCCCGGGAAGCGGCCGAAGCCGCTGTAGCCCTGGCTGTTCTGGCTGCTCTGGCTGCTTTCAGTGACGGTGGACTCGTTGGCGGACTGAACCTGGCGGCCGACAGTTATGGTCAGCTCCAACGTCTCGCCCTGGCGGTAGACGGTCACGGTCAGCGTATCGCCGGGATTGGAAGCCCGAACCAGTTTCACCAGGTCATTGCTGGAGGTGATCTCGGTATCGTTCACCTTGGTGATGATGTCGTTGACCTGCAGGCCTGCTTCCTCTGCGGGGCTGTCCTTGGTGACGGACTGGACGGAAGCACCGCCGGGCAGGCCGTACTTCTGGGTCTCATCGCTGACAGTCAGCACGGAAACACCGATATAAGGCTTCTCGATGTAGCCATTTTCAATGATGCTCTTCACAATGCCGTAGACCTGATTGATGGGAATGGCAAAGCCGATATTATCAATGGAGGCGCTGGAAGAAGAGGAAGAGCTGGAATACTTGGCGTTGGTAATGCCAACCACCTCGCCATACATGTTGAACAGAGCGCCGCCGGAGTTGCCGGAGTTGATGGCGCAGTCGGTCTGGATCAGGTCCATGGTGGTGCCGGAGGACATGGTGACCTCCCGATTCAGGGCACTGACAATGCCGGAGGTTTCGGAGAAGGTCAGCTCACCCAGGGGGTTGCCGATGGCAACCACGCTGTCGCCCACGTTCAGCTTGTCGGAGTCGCCGATGACCACGGGGGTCAGGCCGGCGGCGTCGATCTTCAGCACGGCTACATCGTTGCTCTCGTCATAGCCGATGAGCTGGGCGTCATACTTGGTGCCGTCGTAGGTGGAGACGGTGATGGAGGTGGCGCCTTCAACCACGTGGTAGTTGGTCAGGATATAGCCGTCATCGGAGAAGATGAAGCCGGAGCCTGCCGCCGCGCCGGTGGTTTGCTGGCCCCAGAAATTGGTGGTGACCAGGCTGGTGACAATGCCTACGGTGGAATTCACATTGGCGGCATAGACCTCTGCGCCGGTGAGGACCTTGCTGGAGTCGATCTGCTGCACCTGTAAGGTAGAGGTCTCCCGGACACCCTTCATAATGGTGGAAACGCCGTCGGAATAGACCGTAGTGGGCTGATTCTTATTGGCCAGAGAATTGCCAATAAATGCGCCGCCAATGCCGCAGCCGCCGCCAACCAATGCGCAGCACAGCACCAGCGCTACAGCGCCCTTGCCGTTCTTCTTCTCCTTCTTGGGGGTATGGGGCATCTGGGGCATGGACTGCTCGGGCTCCTGATGAGAAGCTTCCTGCTCCTGGCGGGGAGTCTCAGGCTGTTCGTAAATGGAATCGTCATAATAGTCAGTCATGATTTTCACAGCTCCTTTTGCTGGTGTCTTTGTTTTATGCCCATACTCTACCACCGTTTTCTGAAATGAAACTGAAAAGGAAGAGAACAAATTGTGAATTTGCGGAGTCGTTCCGCTTCGGCTCTGCATGCCGCCCCTCATCCGTCTCGCCTACGGCGAGCCACCTTCCCCAAACGGAAGGCATAAGTTGAAGTTTTCTTTAATTTTCCGGGGCATTCTTGACATTTCGGGAAAAAAATGGTATGTTGGAGATACTTTTAAAGAAAGGTCGCAAATTTATGGAGAAATTTGTTGCATTGATTTGTGCGCTGACCCTGGTGCTGTCCATGAGTGCCTGCTCGAAGAACGGTACCGAAACCACCCAGGCCAGCGAAGCAGCCACCGAGACTACAGCAGCGCCTGTTGAGACCCTGCCCACCCCCTCGGAGGAAATCCCCGTGGTGACGGCCAAGCCTCTGTATGGTGATCTGCTGGACAACTACTTCGATGCCCTGCTCCAGGGCCTGGACCCCATGGATTATGAGGACCGGGGTCTGAATTACCTGCCCGGCATTGTCAAGGACATCAATGAAGTTGGCTACTGTTTGCAGGATATGGACGGCGACGGAGACACAGAGCTGCTCATCGGCTCCGTCAGCGACAACCTGATCTACGCTATGTACACCATGAAGGACGACGAGGAGGTCCAGCTCATCGATGCCGGTGAGCGGAATACCTACCAGCTGACCTCCGACGGTGTGTTCCTGAACCGGGGCAGCAACGGTGCGGCCAGCTACGGCTACAACCTGTATGCCTTCCAGGACGACGAGATGCAGTTCCAGGATGCCCTGGTTTACGATGCCGCCCGGGACGAGGCCAACCCCTGGTTCTACTGCACCACTGAAACCTGGGACGGCGACTCCATGACCCCCATGGAAACCGCCACCGCCGAGAGCACCGTTGCCGACCTGGAGGCCAGCGTGGTGGAAATCGGCTTCGTACCTTTTGCGCAGTATACCGCATAAGTGAAAGAAAAGGCTCCCCTGAAATGGTCGGGGGTCATAAGAAAGTAATATCGTATTTTCTCTGGAACGGCGTGGCTTCGGTCACGCCGTTTCCTGTTTCAGCAGTTCTTCCACAGGAATAAAGCCCACAAGGTCATAGGAAATGCGGATGCCCTGATACCGCTTGCCGCTGGACTTATCCGGGGCTTCAATGTAGATCGCCTTGACAAGCTCCCGCAGCGCATACGGGGTAAGCTCATCTAAGTCCTCATATTTGCGTACCCGCTGGATAAACTGCTCCAAATTTTCAATCTGTCGTTCCTGTACTTCGATTTCCTGCTGCAAAGTCTGAATTTCCTCTTTAAGCTGCGCCTGTTCGTCCTCATAGGTCTTGCTCATCATAGAAAACTTTTCATCTGTGATGCGCCCCGCCACATTATCCTCGTAAATGCGGATAAACAGACGGCCAAGCTCTCCCAGCCGCTTTTCAGCCTGTGCTAATCGCTTCTTGTGTCCGCGGATCGCGGCTTCGCTGGACAGCCGGAGCTTCTGCTCCATGACGGCACGGAAATGATCCTCATACCGGCTGACATAGGAAATTACAGTTCTCATGTGCATCCAGACCAATTCCTCCAGAACAACCGCGCGGATAAAGTGTGCCGAACAACTTCCCGTATTGCTGCGGTAGTTGGCGCATAAGTGCGCCCTTGTTACCAAGGGTATTATCCGGCTCCCACCCCCTCGGCTCGTTTTTTCAAATACTCCTGTGCTTCCGTACTCTTTGCGATATGATACAGAAAGTCCTTTCCCTCGTCCTCCGTCATGGTTTTCAGCTCCGGCACGATGCTTTCCATAAAGCCGCCAAACAGGAAAATACGGTGATTGCGCTCCTTGCGTTTTTCGGCGGACAGCTTGCGGTTGAGCATCTTGTCCCGGTTTTCGTACTGCTGTAACTGTTTCTGTGTGCGTTCCAATTCGGCATTACATTCCTCGATGGTCTGCGGCAGTTTTTTCTTTGGCATGGGTAGCAGCTCCTTTCTTGATTTTGTGTAATAAAAAGTCCGCCGGCTTTGCGCATACGGCAAAGCCAGCGGACTGGAATTCAGTTTGACAATTTCGTGTACAAGTTGATATTCTTTAGCTTTTATCTGGGATCATCTGCTTTGTAAAAACTTTGTACTGATCCTACAGCATCTTTATGACTGCTCTGAGTTACAGCAACCTCTAAGTGGTCACCTTTGTTTACAACATCTGCTTCAAAAACAGCTCCGCCGTCATCATCGCCACTAAAACTAAGAACTCCGGTTTCAGAATTATACGTTCCGACTGCATTTTCAACATAAAGTAACTTGGTAATGCTGTATTCAATGTTATATGTGTTATCATCGGATTTTTGGATTTTCAGGATTTCATCATAGTCGTTACTATAATAACCTTCTTCCGGGGCCTGAAAATCTGTAGAAGAACTCGATGAACTTTCATCATCCGAACTCGGTAATTGGTTTTCGACTTGAGATGATTTGTTTGACAAATCATCATTACTGTTCGCCGCTGCTGAATCCTTTTTATTCGCACATCCCGTCACAAAGGAACACATAGCAATAACAACGAGTCCAATTACAATGCTTGTTCTGATATTATATTTCATTGTTTAATTCCTCCTAATAATTGGTTGCACATCAAAACAGCGACTATTGCTTCATGTAATATTCTTTCATTTTAACATATTTTTTCAAATAATTCAGTAACTTTTTTGTGAACATTATTCTGCTTTGCACATTTACTCGCCGTCCTGCGCCGTTCCTCGCTATATGGCGCAGTCAGCCGAAAACTTAACCGCCCCATTTTTTATTGCTGTTCTGTCTTTTCTGTCGCCGCCTTCTCTTCCAGCTTCCGGGCGTAGACGCGCTCGGCAAGCTTTTCCGGATCGTGGGGGCGGAAGTGGAGGAACACCAGGGCGGCCACGGCGGCGACGCAGCCCACGGCGGCCAGGACCTGGCTCACCCGGAAGGAACCCCAGTAGAGGCTGTCCATCCGCAGACCCTCGATCATGGCCCGGCCCAGGCCGTACCAGGCGCAGTAGCCCAGGGCGATTTGTCCGTCATAGGCCCGCTTGGGATACAGGAAGTGCAGAATCAGGAAGCCCGTAAAATTCCACAGGCTTTCGTACAGGAAGGTGGGGTGGTAGTATTCCCACTGGCCCGTCACCGTATTGAACAGGCCCATGCGGGAGAAGGCCATGGTAGGTGCGCCAAAGGCCTCCCGGTTGAAGAAGTTGCCCCAGCGGCCCACAAACTGGCCAATGAGGAAGCCCATAACTACCAAATCCAGCAATGCAGGCAGGGAGCATTTTTTAATGCGGCAATAGATGGCAACGCCTACAAAGGCCCCGATGACCGCGCCGTAGATGGCAAGGCCGCCGTTCCAGATATACAGCACGGAGATGGGATTGTCGGCGTAGTCCGCCCAGCTGAACACGCAGTAATAAATTCTGGCGCAGATGACGGCAAAGGGCGCGATCCAGAGGATGCCATCGAGAATATCATCCTCGGTCAGGCCGGCCCGCTTGCTGCGGCGGCTGCAATAGACCCCGGCCAACAGCAGGCCAAAGGCAATGACCACGCCGTACAGGTGGACGGTCAGGGGCCCGATATTGAAGTACCGGATGGGATCGATCTCAATTCCCAGCAATGGGAACGAGATTGTGGAATAGTTGGCAGGATTTAGCATGATTCTTCTCCTCCTTGGACGGGCCGGATCACCGACAGGCAGGCGTTCTCCGCCCGGACGGTTTCTTTTAGAAAAGCAGTCACGTCCTCTTTCTGTATAGTATCATAGATTTCCGGGAATCGGAAATAGTCAAAATCGCTGAAATGATAGGCACAGACCCGGAAGCAGGTGGCGTCGAAAGAATCCAGCCCTTTGACCCGGCGGCCAAAGGCGCTGCGCTTCATGCGCCGGAAGCTCTCCTCAGAGAGCCCGGAGAAGGCCTCCGCCCCGGCAAGCACCGCAGAGCGGACCTGTTCCGGTACATAGCTGTCGCCGCCGCAGGTGAACAGGGCGCAGCCGTCAATGGTCTCAAAGCCCCCGCCGAAGGAGCTGTCGATGCTGCCCTCGTCATAGAGCTTCAAATACAGCTCGGAGCTTTCCCCGAACAGAGCCTCGGCGGCCAGATCCGCCAGAAATTCCAGGCGGATGGCCTGTTCACCCCGGCCAGGGGGCGGACAGCGGAAGGCCAGGGTAAAGGTGGGCATGGCTACCTCCATCGTATCCTCCACCTCCGCCAGGGGGATTTCCGGAGGCTCGTCCCAGTCGCGGAGCTTTTCGCCCACCTCCCGGGGCGCATCTCCCAGCAGCTCCCGTACAATTTTTTCCACGGCTTCCGGGTCAACGTCGCCCATAACGCAGAGCATCATATTGCCGGGAGTGTAGAAGGCCCGGTGGCAGAGTGTCAGATTTTCGGGGGTGATCTCCCGGATGGTCTGGGAGGTACCGAGAATGGGCTCCCGGATGGGGTGGCGGGCATACATGGCCCGGGCCAGATTCTCAAAAACCACGCTGTCCGCAGCGTCCAGGTTCATGCCGATCTCCTGGTCGATAATGCCCCGTTCCTTTTCTACGCTTTCCTCTGTGAAATAGGGAGTGCTGACAAATTCCAGCAAAAGGCGCAGGCATTGCTCAAAATGGTCCGTGCAGGAGAAATAATAGGCGGTCATGTCGTAGCTGGTAAAGGCATTGCTGCTTGCCCCCAGAGCCGCAAACTCTGCGCTGACATCCCGGCCGTCGGGCAGATCGAACATTTTGTGCTCCAGATAGTGGGCAATGCCGGCAGGGACCCGGTGCTCCTTGCCCTCAAACCGGAAATGGGTGTGGATGGAGCCAAAGTCCGTGACAAAATAGGCCTGCTTTTTGGAAAAGCCCGGTTTTTTCACCACTTCCAGGGCCAGACCATTGGGCAAGACCCGGCGGTAGACCTGTTCGTCCAGTCTGGGGTAGTAATTCATAGGCACCCTCCTGTCAGAAAGCAGCTGCTGTGCAGCCGAACCGTTTTTGCACAGCGGACCAGGTCCTCTCTTGTGACAGCCTCCAGAGCGGCCCGGTGGGCCTGGGGGTCCAGCGCGCTGCCGCCCAGGCGTATGGCGGAATAATAGCTTTCCAGTGCCCCGGGGGAATCCGGAACGCTTTCCAGGGCGCTGACGAGAGACCGGCGGGCGGCGGTGAGCTCTTCACCGGAGATATCTCCCCGGCAGCAGGCCTCCAGCTGCTTTAGGGCCTCGGCGCGGACAAGGGGCTCCTTGTCAAAATCCATACCGGCGGATACCAGGAGGATTCCCTTGGCGCTGTAGTAGCCCGCGCCGATGGAATAGCAAAGGCTCTGCTTTTCCCGGACGTTCTGAAACAGCTTGCTGGTGACATCGCCGCCGTAGACGGCGCACAGCAGCTGCATGGCGGGAAAATCGGCGCTTTTGGCGGTGACGGGGGTCACGAAGCCCATGCAGAGCTTCCCCTGGGTGATGTCCAGATTTTCCCGCAGGTCCTCCGGGGCGGAGAGGTGCAGAGGGGCATCCGCGTTCAGGGGTGCGGGAGACCGGTCCTCCCCCGCGAACAGCTGCCGGACCAGCCCCTCCATCCGCTCCGGAGCAGCGGAGCCCACATAGAGCACCTCCACCGGGCTTTCCCGGCGGACCTTTTCATAGTGACGCAGCAGGCCCTGGGGCGTAATGGCTTCCACATCGGCAGGCTCGCCCATGCGGGAAACGCCAAAGGAGTCCTCCCGGCACATGCTTTTCAGAAGCTGCCGTGTGCAGTAGGCCCGCTTGTCGTTGTATTCCGCCTCAATGGCGTAGATCTGGTTGGTTTTTTCGCCCTCCACGAAGTCCGGCAGAAAGCCTCCCTGCTCCGTGGGGTAGTCAAAAAGCAGCTCTTTTAAGAAGGCAATGGCCTGTTCGGTCAGCGCCTCCCCCTCGGGGGCAAAGCGGTCGTCCATCAGGCTCAGATAGAGTCCGGTGGTCTGGCAGTTTCCCGCCCGGCGGGAAATGGGGCTGACGGAAGCGCCGTAGAGGTCATCCAGCCTTTGGGTGATCCGGCGCAGATCCGGTGCGCTCTTGCACCCCCGCAGCAGCACGCTGGGGATCAGGGCATTCATGGCCGCCTCTTCCGTGCACATGGGCCGCAGATACTGAAATGTCATGGCGCTGTGCTTAAACCGGTGGTCCTGGATGCAGCTGAGAGAAATGCCGGGGGCTATTTCGGAATGTGTGATCATAAAAGCTCCTGTAAGAAAGGAAAAGTGGCGGCCTTCGCCCTGGAAGGCCAGGAAAAAGCTTCCCCTCCGGGCGGTGCATCGCGCAGCGAATCTAATCTGGTATAGCTGCCGGTGGCAGCTATACCATAAAAAGTGGAGCTGGCTCGCGACAGCGAGACCGAGGAGGAGCGTTATGGGCGAGAGTGGTGGGAAAATGTGCACTTGTTGAATTTTCATTATACTATATTTCCCCGCAAATAGAAAGTAGTACACAAAAAATTAAGACTTTTTCGGTTGCCATATCTCCAATTATGAAGTAAAATGTAGGTTGGATTATTGAAAACATCGGAGGACTATGCCATGGCATGGCTGGAAATGACATTGAATACCCCGCAGGGCTCTGTGAACGCTCTGGTTACCGAGCTGACGGCGCTGGGCTTTGAGGACCTGTGCATAGAAGATCAGCAGGAATTTGAAAGCTTCCTGGAGGAAAACCGGGAATACTGGGATTATATCGACGAAAGTCTGGAAAAGCAGCTCCAGGGTCTAAGCCGGGTGAAGCTCTATTTGGAGGATACAGACACGGAGAACCTGAAAAAGCTCCGCGCCTTCGCCGAGAAGAAGGGCCTGCCCCTGGAGGAAAAGGCTTTGCCGGATACGGACTGGTCCGAAAGCTGGAAGGAGAACTACCCGCCCCAGGAGGTGGGGCAGTCCCTGGTGGTGCTGCCCTATTGGCTATCTGAGGACTACCGCGGTGACCGGAAGATGGTGGTTCTGGACCCGGGCCTGACCTTCGGCACCGGGGCCCATCCCTCCACCCAGATGGTCATGGAGGCCATGGAGCAAACCGTCACCCCCGGTATGCACTGCCTGGACCTGGGCAGCGGCAGCGGCATTCTGTCCATCACCGCCCTGCGTTTGGGGGCGGAAAGCGCCGTTGGCGTGGACATTGACCCCAAGGCCGAGAACATCGCCCGGGAGAACGCTGCCTACAATGGCTTCGCCGCCCCCGACTTTACGGCCCTCACCGGCAACGTTACCGGGGACAGGAAGCTCATGGAGCAGCTGTCCCGGAAGCGGTACGGTCTGGTGCTTGTGAACATCGTGGCAGATGTGATCATCGGCCTGGCCCCGGTGCTGCCGGAATTTTTGGGAGAGGATACGGTCCTCATCTGTTCCGGCATTCTGGATACCCGGCTTGAGGATGTACTCCGGGCCCTTCAGAAGGCGGGCCTCACCGTCACCGGCATTCGGCAAAAGGAGGAGTGGCGCTGCGTCACTGCCCGCAAAGGAGAAAAAGCATGAGCATGACTTACAGAACCCGCCGTCGGCTGCAAAAACTCGGCGTGACGGCGCTGATCGTGCTGGTGGTGCTGCTGATCGCCTGGTTTTGCAGCGTGATCTGGCTCCAGCGGTATGTAGTCTACAGTGCAGACGGCGCCCAGGTGGATTTTGAGCTGGGGGACGCGGGCTTTGCCGGCGTGGTCGCCACACCGCCCCAGGCCCAGGGCGGCGTGTCCATCTTCTACAACGAGGGTTCCGATGCCATTGAGATCTCCAAGGATCTGAGCCCCATCAACGGATATTATGTCGACTACACCATGCTCCTGAAGAGCATGGATACCCTGGAGGCCGCCGTAGATCTGATTCCCTCCGGCACGCCGGTTATGATCGAGCTGAAAAGCGGCTACGGCGTGTTCTTCTATTCTACAAAGATTTCCGGGGCCAAAACCTCCGAGAGCCTGGCGGGCGCCATCGGCATTGACCGGGTGGACGCCTTTATCCAGAAGCTCAAGGACAAGGGCTGCTATATGATTGCAAAGGTATCCGCCTTTCAGGACTATGAGTACGGCAACAACAACGTAACCACTGGCCTGTATATGACCTCCCGGGCAGGATTGTGGATGGATGATCAGGGCTGCTACTGGCTGGACCCCGCCAGTGCCGGCGCCCAGAGCTGGATCACCTCCGCCGTGCTGGAGCTGAAAAACATGGGCTTCCACGAGGTCATGCTGAGCAATTTCCGCTTCCCCACCTCGGATGCCTATATCTACACCGGGGACAAAACGGCAGCCCTGCAAAATGCCATGCAGAACCTGCTGACCTCCACGGCCTCCGACAGCGGCACCTTTACACTGTCCTTCGGCACCAACGATCCCACTTTGACCCTCATCGACGGGGCCAGAAGCCGCATCTATTTTGAGGGCATCGACGCCGCCAATGTGCAGACCACCGCAGACCAGTCCACCGTGGCGGACAAGCAGGCTCAGATTGTGTTCCTGGCCACCACCAACGACACCCGCTTCGACAGCTACAGCGTCCTCCGTCCGCTCACCGCCGCAGAAACCATCGAGGCCCAGAAAGCAGATACCAACAACTGATATCCGGCCTTCTCCTGCGAGGAAGGGGACCGCAGCACATTTTTCCAAATTCTACATAGCATGGATTGAGCGGTGAAGCTCGAAAAAAATCTTTCGGAGGGAAATGCTATGTGCGGTAACAACTCTTGCTTCGGCGGCAACCTGTGGTGGATCATCATCCTGATTCTCCTGTTCAACTGCGGCGGCATCGGCTGCGGGAATGACTGCGGCTGCGGAAACAACAATACGAACGGCGGCTGCGGCTGCTACTAAGCAAAAGAAATTTTACCCCGGGAGCCTCGGCTCCCGGGGCATTTTCGTCTTGCAAAATGCGCACATATCCTGTATCATAAGGGGCGGAAAGAGCCAAAACGAATACTTTACATCCGAGGTAATAACTATGATCGAAATCCTAAAAGCCATTCTCTTCGGCATTGTGGAGGGCGTTACGGAGTGGCTGCCCATTTCCTCTACGGGGCACCTGATTCTGCTGGACGAATTTGTGGCCCTGAACGTTTCCGCCGAATTCAAGTCCATGTTCGATGTGGTCATCCAGCTGGGTGCCATTCTGGCCGTTGTGGTGCTGTTCTTCCACAAGCTGAATCCCTTCGCCGGGGACAAGACTCCCCAGGAGAAAAAGAGCACCTGGAGCCTGTGGGCCAAGGTCGTTGTGTCCATCATCCCCTCCGGCGTTGTGGGTGTGCTGTTTGACGACTGGATGGATGACCATCTGCACACCGCCCCCGTGGTGGCCGCTATGCTGATCGTCTACGGCGTTGCCTTCATTCTGGTGGAGCGGCAGTACCAGGGCCGCCATCTGGCCGTGGACAATGTGGACCACATGGACTGGAAAACCGCCATCGGCATTGGCCTTTTTCAGTGCCTGAGCCTGATTCCCGGCACCTCCCGGTCCGGCTCCACCATCCTGGGCGGCATCCTGCTGGGGGCTTCCCGGTCCGCCGCTGCGGAGTTCAGCTTCTTCATGGCCATTCCCACCATGCTGGGCGCCAGCGGCATTAAGCTGCTGAAATTCTTCCTCACAGGCGTTGGCTTTGCAGGCAGTGAGCTGGCTGTGCTGCTGGTGGGCTGCCTGGTGTCCTTCCTGGTAAGCCTTTTGGTCATCCGGGGCCTCATGAACTATGTCCGCAACCACTCCTTCTCCGCCTTCGGCGTGTACCGCATCATTCTCGGGGCGGCGGTGCTGCTGTATTTCGCATTTGTAAAGTAAGTTCTCTACTACAATAGGAGGAAAAACCATGGAATATACCCTTGAAAACGAATATCTCAAGCTGACGGTCGCCAGCCTTGGCGCAGAGGTTGTGAGCCTGGTGCGCAAAAGCGACGGTGTGGAGCACATCTGGCAGGCGGACCCTGCCGTCTGGCGCTGCCACGCGCCGGTGCTGTTCCCCCACTGCGGCAAGGTAGTGGACGGCACGATCCATGCCAAAGGCCGGGATTTTCCGGCAAAGCAGCACGGCTTCGCCCGGGAGATGGAGACCGTCCTGGTGAGCCAGACTCCCGAGAAGCTGGTCCTGGCCCTGGAGAGCAACCCCGAGACCCAGGAGCGGTTTCCCTATGCCTTCCGGCTGGTATCCACCTTCACTTTGGAGGGAGACACCCTGTGCCACACCCTGACGGTGGAGAACAACGACCTGGAGGAGATGCCCTTCGGCATTGGCTTCCACCCCGGCTTTACCGTGCCCTTTGATGACAAGCACACCCTGGACGACTACGAGCTGCGCTTCGAAAAAATGGAGTCCCCCCTGTGCATCAACAATCTGCCCCACGGCCTGATGCACGGCAACTTCTATTATCTGGGCTCCAACATCATCGCCCTGCCCATCAACGAGGCCCTGTTTGCCAACGACAGCCACTGCATGACCAACCTGACCTCCAAGACCCTGGGCATCTATGAAAAGGACACCGGCCGGGCCGTGGTCTGCGACATCGGCGACTTCCCCTACACCCTGATTTGGAGTATGCCCGGCGGGGATCCTAAGTTCGTCTGCATCGAGCCCTGGCACAGCCTGCCCAGCCCCGAGCGCAGCTCTACCGATTGGCTGCAAAAGCCCGCTGCCGCCATCCTGGCCCCCGGCGAGAGCTGGTCCACCACCCTGCGCACCCGATTCCAGCGGTAAGTCCTTTACGAAAAGTTCATAATACAGCGTCCCAAGCTTTCAGCGTACTTTCAGCTTGGGGCGCTATTATTGTTTCCAAATCATGGGCGAAGAGCCCTGGCGAGGAGGAACGATATGATTCAAGTGGAACACCTGACCAAATGGTATGGCCAAACCCACGCGGTGAAGGATCTGTCCTTTGAAATTGGGGACACGGGCGTTTACGGCTTCCTGGGCCCCAACGGCGCGGGCAAATCCACCACACTGAATATGCTCACCGGCTGCCTGTCCCCCACCGAGGGAAAAATCACCATCGGAGGCTTCGACATTCTGGAGGAACCCAAACAGGCAAAAAAATGCATTGGCTATCTGCCGGAGCAGCCCCCTGTGTATATGCAGGAGAGTCCCTGGGAGTATCTGCACTTTGTAGGCGAAGCCAAGGGCCTGCGGGGCAAGGACCTGGCTGAACAGGTGCAGGACGCTCTGGCAAAGACCGGCACGGAAGCCGTCCAAAATAAATGCATCGGGGCTCTGTCCAAGGGCTACCGGCAGCGCATCGGCATTGCCCAGGCTCTGCTGGGAGACCCGAAGGTGATCATTCTGGACGAGCCCACCGTAGGCCTGGACCCCATCCAGATTCTGGACATCCGCAGCCTCATCCGGGACCTGGGCAAGCAGAAGTGCGTCATTTTCAGCTCCCATATTCTTTCCGAGGTCCAGACCGTGTGCGATGAGATCCTCATGATCGCCGGAGGCCGCCTGGTGGCCTTCGACACCCCGGAGAATCTGGAAACGCAGCTCCGGGCCGCCCAGCAGGTCAGCCTGACAGCCCGGGCGGGAGAGGAACGGCTCCAGGAGGTTCTTTCCACGGTGGAGGGAACCTTCCCCGCCACTTTTGTCGCCGGAGAGGATGGCTATACCACCGTCACCGTGAATACCTCCGGCGGCTACGGCCTGACAGAGAGGCTCTTCCGGGCTTTTGCAGCGGCAGACCTGCCCCTGGCGGAGCTGCGGGTGAACAAGGCAGACCTGGAGGACGTCTTCCTAAAGCTTGCGGAATCGGAAGAAACCGAAAATCCTGAAAACAAGGAGGAAGAGGCATGAAAGCGGTATTCAAGCATGAGCTAAAGCAGTATTTCGACTCCATGACCGCCTATGTCTTCGGAGCCTTTCTGCTGCTGTTCATCGGCATTGGCTCCATGCTGTACAATTTGCAGTCGGCGGTGAGCAATTTTGAATTTGTCCTGAGCTTTGCCGCCATTGTCTTCGTGGTCATCGTCCCTGTGCTGACCATGCGAACCCTTTCCGAGGAGCGGAAGCAGAAGACGGATCAGCTGCTCTATGCCCTGCCCATCTCCACCACCCAGGTGATTTTAGGCAAATTTGGGGCGCTGCTGGTGGTCTTTGCCATTCCTCTGTGCTTTGTGGCACTGTATCCGCTGCTGTTTTCCCGGTTCGGCGAGGTGTATCTGCCCACGGCCTACGGCTCCCTCTTCGCCTTCTTTCTGCTGGGTGCGGCGCTGATGGCGGTGGGGGTCTTCCTCAGCTCCCTGACGGATAACCAGGGGCTGGCCGCCGGTCTGGGCGTGGGAGCCATTTTGCTGAACTACTATTCCGTCAGCCTGTCGGAATACGTATCCTCCACGGCGGTTGGCTCTCTGATTGCCTTTGCCGTACTCACCGTCTGCCTGGTGCTCATCATCCGGGCTCTGACCAGAAACGATGTTCTGGCCATATCCACAGGCCTTGTGCTGCTGATTGGTCTGGTTGGAGTGTATCTGCTGGACCGGACGGCGCTGGAAGGCCTGCTGCCCAGCCTTATGAAAACCCTTTCCCTGTTTTCCCGGTTTACCGTGTTTGTCAACGGCGTATTTGATATGACCGGCGTTGTGTACTACCTGTCCGTCATCGTCTTCTTCCTGTTCCTGGCGGTGCAGTCCATGGAGAAACGGAGGTACAACTGATGAAAAAGAACATTGCATTCAAGGGTGGCAGCTATGCCATTGTGCTCACCTGCATCGTGCTGGCCCTGCTGGTGGTGGTGAATCTATTGGCAAATGCCCTGCCGGCAAGTTTTACCAAGCTGGATATCAGCGCCTCCAAGCTCTATTCCATCACCAGCAACACCAAAGCCGTGGTGAATGCATTGGAGCAGGATGTGACCATCTATTGGGTGGTCCAGTCCGGCCAGGAGGACGACGTTATCGACAATCTGCTTGCCAAATATGACAGTCTGTCGAACCATATCGATGTGGTGAAGAAAAACCCGGATGTATACCCTGCCTTTGCCAAGCAGTACACCGATGAGACCGTGAGCAACAATTCCCTCATTGTGGTCTCCGGGGAGAAGTACCGCTATGTGCCCTATTCGGACATCTATGTGTCCCAGGGCAGTGCTTATTCCTATTCCTACACCACCTCCTTCGACGGCGAGGGAGCCATTACCTCTGCCATTGACTATGTGGTCAGCACCGAGCTGCCCATTGTGTACACGCTGGAGGGACACGGCGAGGCTGACCTGCCGGAGACCTTCGCAGATCAGCTGGAGAAGGAGAACATTGAGACAAAATCCCTATCCCTGCTGACCGTGGATGAAATTCCCGAGGATGCGGCAGCGCTGATGATCTATGCCCCGGCTTCGGATCTCTCCGCGGAAGAGGCCAAAATGCTTTCCGAGTACGTGAAGTCCGGCGGCAAGCTGCTGGCTCTGGCAGGGCCCGTGGCAGACGGGGAGCTGACCAACCTCTACGGCATTCTCTCTGACTACGGCGTTACCGCCGCCCAGGGCATCGTCAGCGAGGGCGACCGGGAGCACTATGCCTTCCAGGCCCCCTATGTGCTTCTGCCGGATCTGGCGGACAACGACATTACCGCCCCTCTGGCAGAGAAGAAGTATATGGCCATCGTCCCCATTGCCGCCGGATTGCAGATCTCTTCAGACAGTGAGGCGGTGTCCCTGCTGAATACCACGGACAGCGCCTACAGTAAGCTCGCGGGCTACAAGCAGACCACCTACGAAAAAGAGGAAGGCGACATTGACGGCCCCTTCTCCCTGGGCGTGGACATTCAGGACCACAGCAGCGGCCGAATTCTCTTCTTCTCGTCCTCCTACCTGCTGGACGATATGTACAATGCCTATTCCTCCGGCGCCAATGACGATCTGGTGATGAACGCCCTGTCCGCCCTGATGGGCGACCGGCAGGCCATGTCCATCCGCAGCAAGTCCCTGAACTACAACTATCTGACCATCAGCGAGTCCGCCGCGTCCCTCATCAAGCTGGTCATGATCGGCCTGGTGCCGCTGTGCTATCTTGCCATGGGCGTGGCTACCGTTTGGGATAGGAGGAGAATGCAGAAATGAAGCGTCAAAAAAAGCTGCTGCTTCTGCTGGGGCTGCTGGTGATTGTCAGCGCCGTGACCCTGGGGGTCATGAAGCAGGAGGAGCACAAGGAAAAAATCAAAAATACCCCTGCCACCGTTCTGGAAATGAAGGATATCGACTCCGTGAGCTGGAATTATAACGATGCAAGCTATGTCTTCCGCAAGGAGGACGGCACCTGGGTCTATGATGCAGACGCCGCCTTCCCCGTAGACCCGGAGAAAATGGACCACCTTCTTTCCCAGTTTGCCTCCCTGGGGGCGGCCTTCACCATCGAGGAGCCGGAGGACCTGGGCCAGTACGGTTTGGAAAAGCCCCAGTGCACCATCCGTCTGACCGCCGGAGAGCAGACCGCGGAGCTGACCCTGGGGGACTACAGCCAGATGGACTCCCAGCGCTATGCCGCCCTGGGAGACGGCAATGTCTATCTTCTCAGCCATGACCCGATGGAGGAATTTGACACGGATCTGTCGGGGCTCATTTTGCAGGATGAAATTCCCACCTTCGGCACCGTGGAGAACATCGCCCTTTCCGGCGGAGACAGCTTCACCCGGAACGAGGAGGGCACGGGCTTTGACGATGACGACCTGTACTTCCGGGATTCCGACGGCGGGGCCCTGGATACGGACCGGGTAAACGCCTATGTGAAGAACCTGCAAAACACCGCCCTTACAGATTATGTAACCTACAATGCCACAGAGCAGGATTTGACGGACTGCTATCTGGCGGAACCGGAAAAAACCGTCACACTGACCTATATTCCGGAGGAAGCGGAAAGTGAAGCGCAGACCTTCACATTGCACCTGGGCAAGGAGCCGGACCCCAGCGACGGGGAAACCGGCCAGGCCTACGCCCGTGTGGGGGACAGCAAGATCCTCTACCGCATCAGCGACACCACATATGAGGCTCTGATGGCCTGTGACTACAACGACCTGCGGCATAAGGACGTCTTCTGCGCCGACTTTGATCAGGCCGATTCCATGACCGTCACCATGGAGGGCACCACCTGGGAATTCACCAAGGAAATCCCTGAGGATACCGACGAGGCGGTTTGGATGCTGAATGGGGAAAAGGTGGACATGACCGACGTGGAGACGGCCCTGAAATGCCTGACCGCCGAGGAATTCACTGCCAACGCCCCCGCCGACAGGCAGGAGCTGTCCGTGACCGTCCACCTGGACCGGGAAGGCCCGGATGAGATGACCGTCACCCTATACCGCCAGGACGGCAAGCAGAGCCTGGCCCAGCTGAACGGCAAGAGCCTGTGCTACCTCCGCCGCTCCGATGCGGTCAGCCTCATGGAAGCGCTGAACGCGATTCTGTTGGGGTAATATAAAAATTTTGTCAGTCCCACACCGACGCACACGCCGGCCGAAGCTGTCGCACTCAAAAACGCAACTCCGATTGTCGCCAAACAAATCTTAAACGCAAAAGGGAAAGTCCTTTTATCATCCAAGTGGAGCCGCATTTTTAGCAAGTTCAAATTGGATGATGACAAAAAGGGTACACTACCCCCACAAAAAGATTATGGGAATCCCACATTTGCGTTATTAAGATTTGTTTGGCTATCATACCCCCCCGAAAAATTCAAGGAAAACCTGAATCTTTTCAAAGCGTTCAGTATAATAACTTTCTGTTAGCGTCTACCACATAGGAATTTGAAAAACAATTAACTGGCGGCATAGGATTTGCAGTTTTTTCACAAACCGCCTTTCTCGTTCCTGACAATATCCGTTGCCTGGACATAATAAAAACCCACTGCCTTTCTCAAAAATAAGGGAACAGGCAGTGGGTCTGGCATCTAGTGAAGAGTGAATAAGTAAAAACCGAACAGCCTAACTGTCTTTCTTTGCGGTATTTAAAGACGCAATCAGCATTTTCTTGATTTCAATACATTGGTCCAAAATGTTTTTGTCATCATAGTATCCGCTTTCGAGCAGCAGTTCAAGCCAGTATTCGCTTTCGGAGCATTCTTTCAGGGCAATCTGCAATTTTGCGATAAAGTCTGCCCGTCCGTGGGCGTAGAAGGCCTCACGGATATTGGCCCCCACGCTTGTTCCGGAACGAAGCAGCTGGTTTGTCAGGACAGATTCGTGTTTGGTGTTCTTCACGGTATTGCATACTTTTATAATGGCCAGCGCAAAGGCCTTGGACTTATCAAGCAGCACACTCGCCATAAAAATGCCCTCCCGTAAAAACTTCTTCACTATTCACTATTACCTATTACTTCCCAAAAATCGGCCCCGGTATCTAGTGAAGAGTGAAAAGTGAAGAGTGAATAAGTAAAAATCGGCAAGCCCAAAAAGTGCTTGCCGATTTTTGGTGACCCGCCGGGGATTCGAACCCCGGACCCACTGCTTAAAAGGCAGTTGCTCTGCCAACTGAGCTAGCGGATCAGATTTGGCTGGGATGGCCGGATTTGAACCGACGAATGCCAGAGTCAAAGTCTGGTGCCTTACCGCTTGGCGACATCCCAATATTTGACTAGGCACGTTTTGTATTATAGCATAAGTCCTTTGATTTTGCAATCCTTTTTTCATTGACTTTCGTTCTTCTGTTTTCGAAATGTTTTTCGAAAACAGAAGAAAATTGTCTTATTTCACCTTTGGATTCTTCTCAGGCAGGCGTGCCGACAAGTAGTTGTTGTACGGCTTTTCCAGAATATAATGGCTGACAGTACCGTACAGGAAACACACAGCGGTCACGGCATACATGGTCACCCTGCTTTGAAGGGCCAGGAACTGAGGGTGCAGATTCGTCAGAATCCGTAGCGCCAGAAGAATAGATCCATGCCACATATAGGTATTGAATGCGACGGCAGACAGCGTCCCTATCCAGGAATGGTCAAACAGCCTTCGCACAGGCGCAGACAGGAGGATAATAATCAAACAAGGGTAATAAAGAAATATGAGCAGATAACTCAATCCATCTTCCACATAGACAGGCTTAAAAATAAACAAGATCGTCAAAATCAGAATAATGGCGAAGGCGAGCGAAATATCTTTCCGGCTAGGGGATTGCCTTTCCAGGTAAGACGCAAACAGTAAGCCAAAGAAAAAGGATATATAGCCCCGTGCGTCGCTTTGGCAAAGGAAAGGAAGCGAACCGCCTCTCTCCCAAAAAATAATTCCTAGAACGATCATTACCGCAAATAGCGGCAGAAGCGCCAAATCCCTTCGCTAAGAAAGTTTAACCAGGAGCCAAAGTATGATATAGCACAGGAACAAGATGCTGACATACCAGGTGTGTCCATTGATAGGCTGTCGTGGAAGGAACATCCACCCGTCATGGATACCCAGTGCGGCCTTTAGGATGCTCCACAGACTGACAGAGGTATTCAGAAAAAGCTCGTGGAAAAGCTTTTGATACACGAGATGCAGCAATCCCGAACCGAAGGCTCCAATAATCAGAAATGGAGCAAATCTAAGCCAGGTCCTGCCAAAAAAATCAAGGAACGGCAAGCCATTTTGAATTCTTCGGATATAATGCCAAGCAAAGAAACCGGACAAAAGGAAAAACAATTCCACAGTATATTGAAAAGGGAAAGCCCCAGCGAAAAAATTTATGCCAGATGCAAAAGTGACCTCCATATACTGCTGGTAATGGTGAAAGACAATGATGACCGTTCCGAGGGTCTTCAGAAGGTCCAAGGAATAAATGCGCTGATGGGTCAGCATAGCCGTCCTCCTTGCTGTGAAAAAGGAAAAATCCTAAAAAAACCGCTTCACAAAAGCGAAGCGGTTTTTCTGATGTTGGCTTTACCTATCTTCCCGGCAAGTCACCCTGCAAGTATTGTCGGCGCAGACGAGCTTAACTTCTGTGTTCGGGATGAGAACAGGTGGACCCTCGTCACAATCAAAACCAACTCTGTAGGCTGCACGATCGGCAGCTGTTATGTCAAAAGCCTATTGGCTTTTAACCTCTGGTGCGCCTTCAGGGACTCGAACCCGGGACCCACTGATTAAGAGTCAGTTGCTCTACCAACTGAGCTAAAGGCGCATACTGTTTTGCCATATACCTTGAAAACTGAACACTGTGTTCCTCTGCAATCCTTCGAAAGCTCACTGAGCCTGCGCTTTGGTCAAGCTTTCGGCTTATTAGTATCAGTCAGCT
>OLZT01000030.1_pt1 | contig 77532 bp, 85 predicted proteins | sample 1644501 | NCBI WGS metagenome assembly OLZT01 (sample SAMEA103958140, study PRJEB25191) | human gut metagenome | biome: human-associated habitat [ENVO:00009003]; feature: intestine environment [ENVO:2100002]; material: feces | place: Germany | collected 2013/2015 | reverse complement strand
GAGCTGCTAAAAGCGGAACAGGCATGACCGAAATCATGCCTGTTCCAAGAAATTTAATTTTACTGTCTTACCAGCAGGGAGCGTTAGCAGCTCTTTTTTTATTTGCCTTCTGTCAGATAAGCTTCCAGCGCCTGCATTGTATCCGCGATGGCTTTTGCACCGGCTGCACGCATGGCAGCCACATCGCCATAGCCCCAGCTGACGCCAATGGTGGGGATGCCGTGGGCTGCAGCGCCGAGAACGTCATACTCCGTGTCGCCAACCATGAGCATGTCGGCATCACTGCCTGCAAGGCCCAGAAGGTATTCGATGACGGCGTCCTTGCTGTTCCGCTTCTTTTCCAGGTCTGCACCGCAAATTCGATCGAAGTATTTTGCCAGGTCGAAGTGTTCCAGAATCTCTACGGCCGTAGTCTCCGGTTTCGAGGTGGCCACATAGAGAAGAAAGCCCATTTCCTTCAGGCGCTCCAGAAGCTCCCGGATACCGGGGTAGGGGGTGTTTTCGAATTTTCCGATGGGCACGTACCGGCTGCGGAAAATCCGGACGGCCTCATCCGTCTGCTCCTTCGGAATGCCGAATTTTTCGAAGGTATCCCACAGGGGCGGGCCTACAAAAACGCCCATCTCCTCCCGGGGCGGTACAGGATAGTCCATCTGCTGGAAGGCATACTGGGCGCAGTTGATAATGCCCTCGCCGGAATCGGTAAGCGTTCCGTCCAAATCGAATAAAATGGCTTTTTTCACGGTGAATCCCTCTTTGTCTTTCGTCATTTTTCTTATCATATCATATGCCATGCCGTTTCGCAAGAGTGTTCCGGGGTTGCATCGATGGCTGCTTTATGGTACAATAAATGCGGAAATTATACTTCCGGAAAAGAGGAACTGCCATGAAGGCTGGAATTCTGACGCTTTACTATGAAAACCGCAATCCCGGCGGCCAGCTCCAGGCGAGAGCCCTGGTCCGGGCCATTGAGAATGTTCCCGGATGGTCCGCAGAGCAGCTGCCCTTTGCCTACAGCGGAAGCTGGATGAAAAAGAGCTTCCCGGAGCGTGTCTTGAAAAACATTGCTTACCTCGGCGCGGAAAAGCTGCGCAGCGGTCCTGCGCCAGTTTTTCCGGAAATCCCCGAAGATTTGAAAAAGGAACTGGCTGTACGGCAGCAGGATTATGACAATTTTGCCTTGGAAACGCCTCACAACAGCAGCCTGTTTACCCCGGAAACCATTCAAGACGCCCTTTCCCAATATGACTGCTTCGTCTGCGGCGGCGACCAGATATGGAATGAATTCGGCACGGGCTACTATTACTGCGCACTGGATGCCATGTCCCTGGGCTTTGTACCGGAGACGGTGCAGAAATTCTCCTATGCGCCCAGTATGCCAAGCAAGAACCTGAATCCAAAGTTCCTGAAAAAGCTGGGAAAAAACGCGGCCCGGCTGGACGGTCTTTCCCTGCGGGAGAAAAGCAGCGTGGAGGACCTGAGAAGAGTAAGCGGCAGGGAAGCGGTGGTTGTAGCTGATCCGGTGCTGCTGCTGACGCAGGAGCAGTGGGACAGGGAGATGCGTGCGCCGAAAGAGGGGCCCTATGTGCTGTGCTACCTTTTGGGGGCGGGGCAGCAGACCAGAGACGCAGCCCGGGCAGCGGCCAGGAATCTGGGTCTGCCATTGGTGACCCTGCCGCACCTGGCGGGTTTCCGGCAGGAGGATCTTTCCTTTGGGGACGAGCAAATGCTCTCCGGCGGTCCTGCGGAGTTCGTTGGCCTGATTCGCAATGCCTCCATGGTGATTACGGATTCCTTCCATGCGGCCGTGTTCAGTTTGATCTACCACCGCCCCTTCGCGGTGCTTCCCAGGTTTGCACCGGACGGCAGTACGACCATGGGCAGCCGTCTGACGGATTTTCTGACGGAATATGCACTGCTGGGGCAGCTCTTTACAACTGAAGCGCTGCGCCTGCTGCACGCCTTCCCGGAAATCGACTTCACCCAGGCAGACGCGATCCTGAACCGCCGCAGAACGGAGTCTCTGGCGTATTTAACCGAAAACCTTCGAAAGAAATGAGGAACGCCTTTTGAACCAACCTTCCAATCAGCTGAAGCTGGGGGCTGTGCTGTCCTATGTGTCCACGGGCCTGAATATGGCCGTTCAGCTGCTGTATACCCCCTTGATGATCCGCCTGCTGGGGCAGAGTGAATACGGCCTATATACCTTAGTCGGCAGCGTGGTCAGCTATCTCAGTCTGTTCAGCCTTGGCTTTACGGGGGCCTATCTGCGCTTTTATTCCCAGCGCAAGGCAAAGAATGACACAGTGGGCATCGCGCGGCTTAATGGGATGTTTCTTTCGGTCTTTCTGCTGATGTCCCTTGCGGCATTTGTCTGCGGTATGGTGCTGCTGCAATTTCCAAGGACGCTCTTTGGCAGCAAGCTGACAGCCTCAGAGCTGAATACGGCAAAGGTGCTCATGGCCATTCTGGTTGTCAACATCGCCCTGACGTTTCCGGCAGGGCTCTTGGAATCTATGGTTACCGCCCATGAGAAGTTTCTGTTTCAGCAGCTTGTAACTCTGGCCAGCGTGGTTTTTAATCCGCTGCTGTGCCTGCCGCTGCTGCTTATGGGATTTGGCTCGGTTGCAGTTGTCAGCGTTACCACCATACTGACCGTTGCAAAACTGGCGGTAAGCGCCTGGTACTGCGTCAAAAAGCTGGACGTTCGGTTCCGGTTTGATGGGTTTGATCTCGCCTGTCTGCGGGAAATTGGCGGATTCAGCTTTTTCCTGTTTTTGAATATGGTCATCAATCAAATCAATTGGTCCGTGGACAAGTTCATTCTTGGCCGGGTATCCGGCACGGAGGCTGTGGCCGTCTATGGTGTGGGCTCCCAGATCAATTCTCTGTTCGTTAGCTTCTCCACGGCGATTTCCGCCGTTTTTGCGCCCAGAGTTCATCGCATTGCAGCGGACAGCGACCCGGATAAGGCAGGGAGGTTTTCCAAGCTCTTCCTTCGGGTTGGGCGGGTGCAATATTTGATTCTGATGCTCATTGCCTCTGGCTTTGTGGTCTTCGGCCGGTACTTCATTACGAATATCTATGCCACCGAGAGCTATGCCCAGGCCTATCCCGTGGCGCTGCTGCTGATTCTGCCCGCCCTGGTACCCCTGATTCAGAACCTGGGCATTGAGATTCAGCGGGCTATGAATCAGCACCGTTTCCGCTCCGTTATCTATTCCATTATGGCGCTGCTGAATGTGCTGGTCAGCATCCCCCTTGCCCGACGGTTTGGCCCTCCGGGTGCTGCCTTGGGAACAACCATCAGCCTGGTCGTCGGCAACGGACTGATTATGAATGTATTTTACGCCCGCAGGCTGCACCTGAATATTGTGGGCTTCTGGAAAAGCATTGCACTTCTTTCCAGGGGGATGCTTGCACCTGCCGTCCTGGGCGTTTGGATTTTGAAATGCTGGCATTTCGGGAATATCTGGCAGTTCCTTGCGGGAATTGCGCTGTATACCTTGGTTTACTGCGCCAGTATGTGGCTGTTGGGCATGAACCGGGAGGAAAAGGCTCTGGTACAGAAGCCCCTGCAAAAAATGAGGAGGAGGATGTCCCGTGGTTAACGTGACTCGGAAAGAAGACTGCTGCGGCTGTGCCGCCTGTGTCCAGGTTTGCCCCAAAAGCTGCATCACCATGGTGCGGGATGCAGAAGGATTTGATTACCCCAAGGCAGATTCTGAGCGATGTGTTTCTTGCGGCCTGTGTGAAAAGGTCTGCCCCGTCTCGCATGCTCAGGCGGAACCGGCAGGGGAGCCGAAGGCCTTTGCCGCCTACGGGCCAGATAAGGACCGGGCGGAGAGCTCCTCCGGCGGCATTTTCGCCCAGCTGGCCAGGCAAACCCTTGCCAAAGGCGGGCTGGTCTTTGGTGTTGCCATGGCAGAGGACGGCAAGACCGCTGTTCACATGGCAATCGACGGTGAAGGGGATCTGCCAAGGCTTCAGGGCAGCAAATACCTGCAAAGCCATATGGGAAATTGCTTCCGGCAGGCGAAAGAGGCACTGGATGTCGGTCGCGCCGTGCTGTTCACAGGCACGCCCTGCCAGATTGAGGGACTGCTGCATTTTCTGGGACGGGATTATGAAAATCTCGTAACGGCGGATGTGATCTGCCATGGCGTTCCCTCGGAAAAGCTCTGGCAAAAATACCTGGACTGCCAGCAGCGCCACCATGGTTCCAGAGTTACCCGGGTATCTTTCCGGGATAAGCGCCAGGGCTGGAAGAGCTTTTCCATGGCGCTGACCTTTGAAAATGGAAAACAATACGCGAAAAAGCTGTATTTCGATACCTATTTGCAGCTGTTTTTGCAGGATCTCTGCCTGCGGCCCAGCTGCTATAGGTGTCCCTCCAGAAAGCTGCACCGCAGAAGTGATCTGACCCTGGGGGATTTCTGGGGCTGCGACGTGGTGTGCCCGGACCTGGACGATGACACGGGGCTCTCCCTGGTCTTTGTTCATTCCGAAAAGGGGCAGCGCGCCTTTGATGCCCTGCCCTTGCAGACAAGATCCGTTACCGTAGATCAAGCGCTGACGGCCAACAAGGCTATGATTCGTTCTCCCGCAAAGCCGCAGCAGCGGGAAGAGGTGCTCAGTGCGCTGGATACGCTGTCCCTGGAGCAGGTGGGCAAACGGTATCTCCGCAAGCTGCCCATGAAAGAGGCCATCCGGCTGTCCATCCCAACCCAGGTTATCCGGACGGCAAAGAAGCTGCTGAAACGGTAAAAAGCATAGGCGTGACTTTTCCGGTCACGCCTTTTGGCTTATTGAAATCTTGCGGCATAGCCGCAGCGGCGGCAGAGGGCTTCGGCGGCTTGTTTCTTAGAAAAGCCATCGTAGATGGCTTTGGCCCTGGGGGACGCCAGAATGGCATCCAGCTCCTCCTCAAAGAGATTTCCAAGGGCCAGGTCCCCCTCATGGTCCAGACAGCAGGGCACCACAGTGCCGTCCCAAAGAATGCCCAGCTGGTCCCGCAGGCCATAGCAGAAGTAGGGGGCGGGATACTCCGGTGCGGACAGGTCCGGCCAGTCGAATTTATCCCCCGGCTCCAGAAAAATCCGGTCGCCCAGGGCGGTGCCCCGTCTGCCGGGAAGCCAGTTGCCCGGGAAGCCCCGGTGCAGCGCATCCAGAATCTCCCGGTTCCGTTCATCCGCGCCGCCGTTGTTCCAAAGCCTGTATACCACGATTTTCTTGCTCAGTGCCGCTTGCCCGAATGCAATGCAGTCAGAAAGATAGCTTTCAAAGGGCACAGCCAGATCATTGGCTTCAAAGGCGTGGAGGGAGATATTGATTTTGTGCAGGGCTGGGGCATTCAAAAGGATATCCTTCCGGGAAGAGAGCAATGTGCCGTTGGTGGTCAGGATGACTTTGAAGCCCGCTTCTGCCGCTAAGGATAGGTATTGCTCCAGATTTGGGTGGCACAGGGGTTCTCCCATGAGATGAAAATAGAGATAGTCCGTATAGGGGCGCAGCTTTTGAAGGGCAGCCGCAAAGTGGAGCGCATCCATAGCGCCGCTTTTGCGCTTGGTCCCGGGACAGAAGGCACAGCGCAGGTTGCACCGGTTGGAAATCTCCAGATAGACCTTTCGGAATCGCTTCATAGTTGGGTTCCTTTCAAAAAATCGCGGAAAAAGGGCGGCAGAGTTTGCCGCCCTTTTCGTGGCTTTTTTACAGCAGCGGAATGCCTGCTTTTTCACAGGTGTCCATGGTTTCCTGATCCCAAATGCTGGACTGCACCTCGCCAATGTGGGCGCAGCCCATGAGCAGCATGGCAAGCCGGGACTGGCCGATGCCGCCGCCAATGGTCAGGGGCAGTTCATTGTGCAGGAGCATCTGGTGGAAGGGGAGCTTCCGCCGGTCGTCGCAGCCTGCAACGGTCAGCTGCCGGTCCAGGGCTTCCGCGTCCACACGGATACCCATGGAGGAGATTTCCAGCGCCCGGTTCAGGACCGGGTTCCAGAAGAAGATGTCGCAGTTCAGGCTCCAGTCGTCATAGTCCGGGGCGCGGCCGTCGTGGGGCTTGCCGGAGCGCAGCGCCCCGCCAATCTGCATGATGCAGGCAGTGGGGTGCTCCCGAACATAGGCGTTTTCCCGCTGGGATGGGGTCAGGTCCGGGTACATGTCCTCCAGCTCTTGAGTCGTGATAAAGCTGACCTCCCGGTTCAAGCGCAGGGTAAGCTGCGGGAAGCGGACATGGAGCCGGTCATTGGTGTCGCAGATAGACCGAACAATGGCCTCTACAATGAGCTTCAGGTAATCCAGATTCCGATTCTCCCGGGTGATGATCTTCTCCCAGTCCCACTGGTCCACATAGATGGAGTGGACATTGTCCAGTTCCTCATCCCGGCGGATGGCGTTCATATCGGTGTACAGGCCGTTGCCAACGGTGAAATGGTAACGCTTCAGAGCCAGGCGCTTCCACTTGGCCAGGGAGTGCACCACCTGGGCATCCTTGCCTACAGCGGGAATATCAAAGCTGACAGGCCGCTCATAGCCGTTCAGATTGTCGTTCAGGCCGGAATCCTCGGTGACGAACAGGGGGGCGGACACGCGCTTCAAGTTCAGCGCATTGGAAAATTCCTGCTGGAAGGTCTGCTTGATGTAGGCAATGGCCCGCTGGGTGTCATAGGCATCCAGCGCGGGCGTATAGTTTTCGGGGACATAAATGGTACGCATTGTGATTCGCCGCTTTCTTTTGTGTTTTGTAGAAGCCTCTCTGGGAGTGCTTACAGAATATGCTTCATTTCATGGACCTTGTCCGTAAATTTTTTGTGCAGGGCGTCCCGCCGCTCTTCCAGGCGGCACAGGCCCTCCATCAGCTCGCCGTTGACTTTAAAGACCGAGTCAAGTCCGTGGTGGTGGGTGGGATAGCCGCCGCTGCGGTAGCGGTCAATGACCACTTCGTACCGCTCCCGGGCAATGTCCACAGCCGTTTCCCAGGAAATATACAGCTCCTGCTGGGCGTGCTGCCCGATGACCGTCATGGTGGGGATATCCAGCTTTTGCAGGCAGGCGGCCATGCTCTCGGCATTCTCCTCAATCAGCAGGCCGTTGCGCCCGTCGGTAACGCCCTCGGCGGCACAGCTGCCGCCAATCAGCACAGCGCCCAGGCCGCAGGCCGCAGCCTCCCGGACTACCAGACCGTTGGTATCGAAGGTGGAGGGGAACAGGAAAAGATTTGCCCGACAATACCAGGCCCGGAGCTTTTCCCGGTCCGCCTCCGGGCCTGGGAAAAAGCACTTGTCCTGCAGATTCAGACTCTCGCTGTAGCTTTTTACAGCCTCAAAGTCTCCGCCGCCGCCGACAAAGACCATGCGGAAGTCCTTTCCTCCGGCTTTCAGTGCGGCCATGGCATCCAGAACAATGCGCAGGCCCTTATACCACATGATCCGGCCTACGAACAGAAAAACAGGCACGTTTCCGGGCAAATCCAAGCCGGAAGTGACCTCTTGAACCAGCGCCTCGCTGACTCTGCCCCGGGGCAGATCGACGCCATTTTGCATAATGACGCATTCGCCCTCATAGCCCAGCGACCGCAGATTTTCCGCAGCCCCACGGCTGACGGCCCAGACTTCGTCGCAGGCATTGATGTTTTCCACCAGGGCGCGCTTACTGCTTTCCTGAAGCACCTTGGAGTGGATGAGATTCGCAATATCCACATCGAACTTGGTGTGATAGGTCATGACCAGGGGCACATCCAGTACCTGCCGGAATTCCCGACCCAGCATGGTGGAGACAATGGGACAGTGGCTGTGCAGCAGCGCCGGCTTGTGCTCGGTCAGCTGCCGCATAACCTCCGGCGCAAAGGGAACGCCCGCCATATATCCGGCGGTCATGCTGCGCAGATCCAGGGCAGGATAGCGCAGAACAGGGAAGGGATAGCCTCCATCGTCCGCGCCGGGATATTCCGGGGTGACGACAATGGGATCGTCCCCCAGTGCATGAAGGTTTTCCCCGTAATTCAAAACCGCATTGGCCACGCCGTCAATGACCGGGGGGAAGGAATCATTCAAAAGGCAAATCGTCTGCAATATACTCACCCTTGTCTTTCAAAAGTATGCTCCTAGAATAGCACACTTACCGGGGAAAAGTCAATGATGATACTTCTCCCAAAGGTAGCGCATGGCCACGGCGTAACCTTGGAAGCCCTGCCCCTTGACAGTTTTCTCACAATACATCCCGGCATAGGAGACTTGCCGGAAGGGCTCACGGGCGTCCACATCGGAGATGTGGACCTCCACAGCCGGAATGGACACGGCTTTCAGCGCATCCAGAATGGCAACGCTGGTGTGGGTATAGGCGGCGGGGTTGATGACAATGCCGTCCATCTTGCCGTAGCTCTCCTGAATCTTATCCACCAGAGCACCCTCATGATTGGACTGGAACTGCTCAAACTCCACGCCCAGCTCCTTCGCCGTGTCGTCAAGGAGCTGCAGCAGATCGGCAAAGGTCTGCATACCGTAAATCCCCGGCTCCCGAATTCCAACCATATTGATATTCGGTCCGTTCAGAACCAGAATCTTCATTGTGCGGTTCTCCCTTCTGAAAGTCTTTGGCAGATTTCCTCAGCGGTCTTTTCGGGGGAGAGTGTATTCTCCACGGAAAAATCGCTGAATGCCGCATACATCGGTGCGCGCTTTTGATACATGGCTTCCAGCTTCCCCACTTGGGACAGGGGACGGCCGTCTGTCGGCAGTGCATTCAGGTCTCGTTTCAGCCAGACGATGGTGCCGTTGCGGTGGAGGGCCTCATAATTGGCAGGAATCGTCACGCAGCCGCCGCCGGTAGCAATCACCAGGCCGGACTGCTTGCCCAGGTCCTTCAAAACGTCTGATTCCTGCTTCCGAAAGGCGGCCTCGCCGTCCCGGGGGATGATTTCTGTGATGGGCCGCCCGGCACGGGCTTCCAGCTCCGTGTCGGCATCCAGAAACTTCTTTCCCAGTATCCCGGAGAGAATGGTGCCCACGGTGGTCTTGCCGCATCCGGGCATACCGATGAGAATCACATTCTCCATCTGTGCCCGAAGAGAGCTATAGATGGTGCCGATCACACCATCGTCGATTTTTGCACCGGTGAACCATTCGGCGCTTTCCTTGGCCTGGGCCACCAGCATTTTCAGGCCGTTCTCTGTTTTCAGGCCCCGTTCTTCTGCCGCAAGCAGAATTTTTGTCCGGGCGGGATTGTAGATGAGGTCCAGCACACCCTCCAGCTTTGGGAAAAGGGACAGGTCCTCTATGGCTGCGCCATCCACATCGGGATACATTCCCACAGGGGTGGCGTTGACGATCAGTGCGGCATCCGTGTGCCGTTCCAGATTTTGATAATTATCCGGCCCGGAGCGGGATAAAATCACCACATGGGCGCCATGCTCCCGCAGCACAGCCACAGCCGTATTGGAGGCACCGCCGCTGCCGCAAACCAGGGCCTTCTTGCCCTGCATGTCAATTCCGGAGTCTGCCAGCATGGTTTCGAAGCCAAAATAATCCGTATTGTGCCCAATGAGTCTTCCGTCCGGCTTACGGACGATGGTATTCACGGCTCCCAGCCTCTTTGCACGGTCCGACAGCTCGTCCAGAAAGGGGATCACATCTTTTTTATAGGGAATGGTCACGTTCAGTCCCGTAAAATCGCCATTTTTCAGAAAATCCTCCAGCGCCTCCGGCTCTTTTTCAAAGAGCGCATAGTCGTAGGAGCCAAGCATGGCGTGAATCTGGGGAGAATAGCTGTGGACAAGCTTTCTGCCAAGCAAACCGCACTGCATCAGACCACCTCCGTAAAGCTGCCCAGGTATTTGAATTCCTCGCAGAAATCATCCAGCTCACAGATCAGCTGCACGAACTCCTCGGAGTAGATGGAGGTTTCCAGGTCAAAATAGAACATGAATTCAAATTCCCGATCCGGAATGGGTCTGGATTCCAGCTTGGTCACGTTGATGCCCAGCGCATAGATTCTTGCCAGAACCTTGTACAGTGCGCCGGGCTTGTGGTTCAGCACCATCATGATGCTGGTTTTGTCCGAACCCGGGTAGATTTCCAGGTCCTTGCTGATGCAGATGAAGCGGGTGCGGTTGTTCCCCTTGTCCTGAATGGAGGCGGCCAGATTTTGCAGACCATAGAGCTCTGCACAGGACCGGCTGCTGATAGCCGCCACATCCTTGCGGCCGGAGGAGGCCACCATTTCCGCTGCCACGGCGGTATTGGCCACGGCAACCACATTCACATTTTTCAGCCCGTGCAGGAAGCTGCCGCACTGATTGATGGCCTGCTCATGGGAATAGATTTCCCGAATATCCTCCAGTTTTGCCCCCGGTGCAGCCAGCAGGTTGTGGTCCACCTTCAGCCGGAAGGTGCGGACAATGTAGAAATTGTGCTGGATCATCAAATCGTACACCTTGGTCACAGAGCCTGCGGTGGAATTCTCAATGGGCAGGATACCATACTTGCACAGCCCCTGCTCGATGGCCTGGAAGACCCCGTCAAAAGTCTTGAAATAGAGAATCATGGGATTTTTGATGATCTTTTCGCAGGCAAGCTGGGAGTAGGCCCCTTCAACGCCCTGGCAGGCTACCTGGGCCTGCTGGGGGAAGAGCTTGGGTGTCTCCTCAATGGCCTTGCTGACCTTCTCATAAAGGGCGCGGTTGCCGCCGTTGCGCTTAGCCTGATAGCTGCGGCTCAGCTCGAAGAGCATAGAGTACAGCGTTCTCGTGTAGGCGGCCATTTCCGGGCCGGCCTTTTGCGCCACATCCTGAAGCTTTTCCCGCTCCCGGGCAGGCATGAAAATGGGCAGATTGTTGGCCTTTTTGTAGTCTGCTACCTGGGCGGCAATGTCCATGCGGCGGCAAAACAGCTTGATGATTTCATCATCAATTTCGTCAATCTGGCCTCTCAGTTCCGTTAAATCCATATCTTTCAACTCCTAATCTCTGAAAAAACCGTCTGTCAAAAGCATGTCCATCAGCACAATGGCAGCGGCAGCCTCCACCACGGGGACCGCCCGGGGCACAATGCAGGGGTCGTGCCGTCCTCTGACCTCCAGGGTGCATTCCTCCAGTGTGGAGAGACGAACGCTTTTCTGGGCCTGTGCAATGGAGGGGGTGGGTTTAAAAGCAGCCCGGAAAATCAAGGGCATTCCATCGGTAATTCCCCCCAGAATTCCGCCGCAGTTGTTGGTCTGGGTGACGATTTTTCCGTCTTCCACCCGGAAGGGGTCGTTGCTTTGGCTGCCCCGCAGGGAGGCGACCCCAAAACCCGCTCCGAATTCCACGCCCTTGACAGCCGGTATGCCATAGAGCATCTGGGCAAGCCTTCCCTCCATACCGCCGAACATGGGCTCTCCCAGCCCGGCAGGAAGGCCTGTGACGGCGCACTCTACAATCCCGCCGACGCTGTCCAGATTTTCCTTTGCCTGGGCAATGCGCGCCTGCATTTGTTCGCCTTTCCCGGCATCCAGCGTTGGAAAGTGAGATAGTACCCGGTTCGTTGCCGGAGAGACGGGGTCATAGGGCGTATCCCAGATGTCTGCAATCATGGCAATGTGGGCAGAGATGACAATTCCCTTGCGTTCCAGCCACTGCTTGCACAGTCCGCCTGCAATGCAGAGGGGGGCCGTCAACCGCCCGGAGAAGTGGCCGCCGCCGGCAGCGTCCTGGTGCCCATGGTATTTGATTTGCGCCGTATAGTCGGCGTGGCCTGGCCGGGGGCAGTCTTTCAGATTGGCATAGTCCCCGGAGCGGGTGTTTGTATTGCGGATCACCGCTGCAATGGGGGCTCCACAGGTGGCGCCCTCCTCCAGCCCGGAGAGAAATTCCGGCGCGTCTGCCTCCTTGCGGGGAGTAGAGTATGCATTCTGTCCCGGAGCGCGGCGGGCCAGAAAGGCGCGCAATGCCGCCAGATCTACGCCCAGTCCTGCCGGAATACCGTCCAGAACCATGCCAATGCCCGCGCCGTGGGACTGGCCGAAAATCGATAGCTTTAGATGTTTACCGTAGGTGCTGCTCATAGCTGCCTCCTAGTTTTCGAAATTCTTCAAAAAATCCGGGGTAGGATTTTTCTACGCACTGTGCCCCCAGAATGGTAACGCCTTTTTGACACACCGTGGCCGCTATGGCCGCTGCCATGGCAATGCGATGGTCGTTTCGGCTGTCCACGGTTCCGCCTTTCAGACTGGTACCGCAAACCGTCAGGGTATCCTCCGTGGCAGAGGCTTTGCCGCCCAGAGCTTCCAGCATGGCAATGACGGATTCCACACGGTCTGATTCCTTTAGACGCAGCCGCCGAATATCCGTGAAGACCGCTCCATGGTTTGCGGCGGCAGTCACGGCCAGAATGGGCACCAGGTCTGGAATGTCCGCAGCGCAGATGGTCAGATTGTCCGCGGCCAGTGCCGGGAGAAGCCGGGCGCAGGCCCGGTCCCCCTGGGGAGAATCCGGGTTCAGGTTTTGAACGGTGACACTGCTGCCCAGAGCCTTTGCCGCCAGGAAGAAGGCAGCGTTGCTCCAGTCACCCTCTACGGTCAGCTCTCCCGGGCTGCGGAAGCCGCCGCCGGAAACGGTAAAGTCTTTGGAGGGCTTGTCGAACAGCGCCATGGCTTGCTGCGTCATGGTCACGTAAGGGGCGGATTCCAGCTTTCCTAAAACCTCAGTGCGGCTTTCCCCGGGAATCAGGGCACAGGCCAGAAGCAGGCCGGTGATAAACTGGCTGGAAACCCCGCCGCTGATGCGGTAAACACCGGGGTGCAGCCGCCCTGTGCAGCGGATGGTGGCCTCCGTGGGCCGGGTCAGGGTGCAGCCCATGCGTTCCAGCTCCTCCCACATGGGGCTCAGAGGCCGCTGGGGAAGCCTGCCGGTCATCAAAAAAGTGGCGTCGCAGCCGAGCGCCCCGGCCACCGGCAGCAGAAACCGCAATGTGGAGCCGCTGTCCTGGCAGGGGAGAATGGCAGATTCGGGAATTTCCTGAACAGGTTTTACAGAAAAACCGTCCGGGAGTCTGGTGATCTCTGCACCCAGAGCATTCAGGCATTGGGCGGTTGCATCAATGTCCCGGTTGCTTTCCGGGCAGTGCAGGATGGTTTCTTTGTCCGCAAAAGCGGCGCAGATCAGCATTCTGTGGGCCTGGGATTTGGAGGGAATGGCAGTAACCGTGCCGTGGAGCTTCCCCGGTGTAATGGTAATATCCATAGCCTTACATTCCTTCCTGAATCCAGGCAAGCACATCCGAAACCGGGACAGGGAGCACCTTGCAGGAGCCGATGGCTTCTGGGACAATGAGATCCAAGGTGCTGCCGCTGCGCTTTTTATCGGAAAGGGCAATCCCCGCCAGAATCTCGGGGTCATCACTCGTTTCCACCGGCAGACCATAGGCACGCAGGGTTTTGAGGATGCGGCCACAGTCCTCCCTGGAAAGAATTCCCTTTGCCGCTGCGGCTCTTGCCACAATGGCTGTGCCAATGGCTACGCTTTGACCGTGAGACAGGGTGAAGCGGCTGTTGGCCTCCACGCTGTGACCAATGGTGTGACCCAGATTCAGCAGCTTTCTGGTCCCAACGTCAAATTCGTCCCGGTCTACCACATCCCGCTTCATGGCAACGCAGCGTTCAATGACGTATTCCCGGTCGAATTCCATTCCGGTTCCCGACAGATAGTCAAAGAAATCCCGGTCAAAGAGAATGCCATACTTGATGACCTCTGCACAGCCGTCCCGGAAGATGGCCTTCGGCAGAGTGTCCAGGCAGGCAGTATCGCAGAGCACCAGGCTGGGCTGCCAGAAGGCACCCACCAGGTTCTTACCCTCCGGCAGATCAATGGCGGTCTTGCCGCCAACGGAGGAATCCACCGCTGCAAGCAGAGTCGTAGGCACCTGTACAAACCGAATGCCCCGCAGATAGGTTGCTGCAGCAAAGCCTGCCAGGTCTCCCACCACGCCGCCGCCCAGGGCAACGATGGCATCGGTGCGGGTCAGATGGTTCCGGGCCAGAAAGGCCAGAAGCTTCATATAGGTATCTGCGCACTTGCTGGCCTCTCCGGCGGGGAAGACAAAGCTTTTGACCTGAAATCCGGCGTCTGCCAGGCTCTTTTCAGCGACTTGGCCGAACAGGGAATAGACCGTTGTCTCGCTGACCAGAGCTACGGTTTGAATTTTTCCAAGCTCCTTCACATAGCCGCCCAGTTGGGGCAGCAGGCCGTTTCCGATCAGAATATCGTAGTTTTTGGAAGCTGCAACCGATAGTTTCCTCATCCGTCCACTTCCTCCTTTGCCTTTTTGCCCGCTTCCAGCAAGGCCGTCAAGCGTTCTCCGTCCCTGGCTTCCAGCGCGTCCCGATAGGCGGTCAGGCTGTCCAGATAGGTGTTCAGCTCAAACAGCAGATTTTCCCGATTTTCCAGGAACAGCTCGCTCCACATGGGCGCATTCAGCCATGCCACCCGGGTCAGGTCCTTGTAGCTTCCGGCGGAGAAGCCCTTGTGCTGCCGGGCTGTGGGGGATTTGATAAAGGCGTTGCTCAGCACATGGGGCATCTGAGAGGTAAAGGCAATCATCCTGTCGTGCTCCTCCGCAGTGGTAACGGAGAACATTCCAAAGCCGCAGGGTGCCATGGCATCCTTTACCCGCTGCAAAAGGTCAATATCGTCAAATCTGGGGGGCACCAAAACCATGGGCGCGCCCTTGTAGAGATCCGCCCGGCTGTACTTGAAGCCGGAAAAATGGGAGCCTGCCATGGGGTGACCGCCTACAAAGGTAAAGCCGTATTTCCGGGCCACCGGGAAGCAGCGCTTGCAGACCTCCTGCTTAATGCCGCACAGGTCCAGAACCAGAGCACCGGAATCCACCAGGCGGCCGTTGTCCTCCAGCCATTTGGCGCTGCCGCCGGGGTAGATGGCAAGCAGCAGCAGCTCACACGCCGGGATGGTTTCCTCGTCCAGCCGTCCGTGGACCGCACCGGAGAGCATAGCAAAGGACAGGGTGCTTTCGTCCAGGTCGGCAGCATAGACCGTGTGACCTGCCACAGCATAGGCCCGGGCCATGGAGCCTCCAATCAGACCTAAGCCCAAAATGCCTACCTTCATACCATGGCCTCCCGAATGGCGCGGACCTTCCGGGCCACCTCGTCAAACTGGGCGGGGGTCAGGGACTGCGCACCGTCACACAGAGCCTTTTCGGGATTATTGTGGACTTCGATCATCAGTCCATCCGCGCCCGCTGCCACGGCGGCACAGGACATGGCAGAAACCAGTCTGGATTTGCCTGTGGCATGGCTGGGGTCTGCAATTACAGGCAGATGGCTCAGCTCGTGCAGCACCGGAATGGCGGACAGATCCATGGTGTTTCTGGTGTAGGTTTCAAAGGTCCGGATACCGCGCTCACAGAGAATCACATTTTCATTGCCCTCGCTCATGATGTATTCGGCACTCATGAGCAGCTCTTGCAGGGTGTTGGCCAGGCCTCTTTTCAGGAGAATGGGTTTCTTCGTCTTGCCCAGCTCCTTCAGGAGGTCGAAATTCTGCATATTCCGGGCGCCGACCTGAATCACATCTACGTTTTCAAACAGGTCCAGCGCATTGATATTCATGATTTCCGTCACGATGGGCAGCCCGGTTTCCTGCTTCGCAATTTCCAGCAGGCGCAGCCCGTCAGCGCCCATGCCCTGAAAGGCGTAGGGAGAGGTTCTGGGCTTGAAGGCACCGCCCCGCAGGATGGTAGCGCCGCTTTCCTTCACGGCCTTTGCAATGCCAACGATCTGCTCTTCGGATTCCACCGAACAGGGACCGGCGATCATGGCAAAATATCCGCCGCCTATCCGGGCGGGGCCTGCCTCTACAATGGTGTCGTTGGGGTGGAACTTTCGGTTGGCCTGCTTGAAGGGCTCCGTGACACGCTTCACGGATTCCACCATGTCCAGGCTTTGCAGCAGCTCCATGTCCACCCGGCTGGTGTCACCCACCAGACCAAGAATGGTCACCTGGGTGCCCTCGGATACGTGAACATCCAAATTCTGGTTTTTCAGCCACCGGATCAGGTGCTCCTTCTGCTCCTGGGTGGTTCCGTTTTTCAAAATCGCAATCATTTTTCATTCCGCTCCTTGCAAAAAAATAAGCGCCGCACGGAAATTCGTGCGGCGCAAGGCTTTCATTTTCGCATCCCAAAAGAATTGCAGCACAAATTTCTATTACTTTTTTGCCTCAAAAAAGTAATAGTAGTAATAAAAGTTGGCTGCAAACAGATTCAGCATGGAATTGCCTCCAAAATGGGATTGAGGTGATTATAGCACCGGGAAAGGGGAATTGCAAGAGGTTTTGAAAATTTTTGTTCTTCCTTGAGAAAACCTTGTTTTTGCAGAAAAGACAGTGGACATTTGCGATAATATGTTTTATACTGAACGCAACGTATTTCCCTGGAGGTACCCATGGACTATCTTTCTCAACTCAATCCCGCCCAGGCAGAGGCTGTGACCACTACGGAAGGGTATATCCGGGTGGTGGCCGGTGCGGGCTCCGGAAAAACCAAAACGCTTACGGCGCGGTATATGTATCTGGTGGATATGCTGGGCATCTCCACTGCCAATATTCTCTGCGTGACCTTCACCAATAAGGCCGCCGCAGAGATGAAAAAGCGCATCCGTCGGCAGCTGCCCGACCAGGACCTGGCCAGAATCACCACCTTCCACGGCTTCTGCGTCTCCCTGCTAAAGGAGGACTGCCATGTGGTAGGCTATCCCAAAACCTTTCTCATCATGGATGAGGAGGATAAGAAGGCCATGCTCTCCACGGTTTTTGAGGATCTGGGCATTACAGGCCGGGATATCACCATCCAGGAGGCCATCGACCATATCAGCTGGCGCAAGGGCGGCAGAGGGTATGTCAAAACCCTCATCGATTCCGATATGAATCGCCTTCTGGAGCTGACCCAAAGCGCATCCACCCTGAAAGATAAGATCCTCTATCGCTATTTTTACGAGCAGCGAAAGTGCTTTGCCCTGGATTTTGACGATTTGATCTATTTTGCCCTGTACATTCTCAACCACAGCCGGGAGGTAAGGGAGAAATGGCAGCAGCGGCTGGAATATGTCATGGTGGACGAATTTCAGGACATCGACAAGGATCAGTATTCTCTGGCGGATATTCTCTCCGGCTACCATAAGAACCTCTTTGTGGTGGGAGACCCGGACCAGACCATCTATACCTGGCGGGGGGCGGATGTGAAGTTCATTCTGGAATTCCCCAGCCGTCATCCCGGGGCGAAGACCATTTACTTAAACGAAAATTATCGCTCTGCCCCCCAGATCCTTGCGGCTTCCAACGCCTTGATTGAAAAGAACCGGGAGCGGCTGGAAAAGCGGCTCACCGCCGTCCGGAGCGATAACCGGAAGCCACTGTATTTTCACGCCAAGACAAGTGCCCTGGAGGCAGATTGGATCACCGCCAATATGCGTGCCCTGCATGAGGCGGAGGAGGGAATCGCCTATTCCGATATGGGCGTGCTGTACCGCGCCCACTATGTATCCCGGGCGCTGGAGGAATCCCTGATCAAGAATAAAATTCCCTATGTTCTTTATTCCGGCGTGGAATTCTACAAACGTAAGGAAATCAAGGATGTGCTCAGCTATCTGCGCATGGTCTACCATCCGGATGATATCAGCTTTCTGCGCACCGTCAACGAGCCGAAGCGGGGGGTGGGCCGCACCCGGATCGCCGCACTGAAGGCCTATGCCGCTGCCAAGGGCTGCACATTGTATGACGCGCTGCTTGCCAATCTGGAAACGGAATCCTTCCGCAGAAGCCACGCCAAGGACTATGCACGCCTGATTGAAAAATACCGGGCTATTTACGACAACATGGACCTGACGGACCTGCTGGCAGGAATTCTCCACGACAGCGGCTACGAGGCCATGCTGCGTTCTGCCGGAGAGGAAGAGCGCCTGGACAACCTGGCAGAGTTGAAACAGGCCATTTTCGACTTTACCAGGAAGGCAGGGGAGACCGTGACCCTGGGCAATTATCTGGACCATGCCGCACTCTTCACCAACATGGATACCGGTGAAAAGGCCCAGGCGGTGAAGCTCATGACCATCCACTCTGCCAAGGGCCTGGAATTCCCGGTGGTATTCCTGTGCGGATTGTCTGAGGGCATTTTCCCCGGCAAGCGGGCCAATACCCGGGAAAAGCTGGAAGAGGAGCGGCGGCTTTGCTATGTTGCCTTTACCCGAGCCAGAGATCGCCTGTTCCTCTCCGATGCGGCAGGCACAAGCTACGACGGCTCCTTCCGCTATCCCAGCCGATTCCTCTTCAACGCCGAAAAGGAAAACGTGGACTACGCCGTGCCTCTGGAACCGGGCTTGGAGGAGAAAACCCAGTCCATTGTCCGGGAGACAGAGGATTTGGGCGAGCAGAGATGCGTCCCTTCGGACGTTGCCGGCAAGCGGGTGCGCCATCCGGTGTTTGGAGCCGGTACCGTCATTGGTGTTCCCAGAGATGGCCAGGGGCTTATCGTCCAGTTCGATGGCATTGTTACCCCACGGACCTTTGCCGACAGCGGAAAAGTCACATTTGAATAAAAACGGAGGGGTTCGGCAGAAAAAGCAGAACCCCTCAATTATTTTTAGCCGCAAATGGCCTTGTATTCTTCGTTGACGCTGTCCTCACAGCTGCGCATAGCGAGAATGGTCTTTTCCAGCAGCTCTTCCAGCGTCCAGCCCAGGCGCTCGGCCCCTTGGGTGATCACATCCCGGGAGCAGCCTGCGGCGAACTTCTTGTCTTTGAACTTCTTCTTGAGGCTTGCTACCTCCATATCCATCACGCTCTTGCTGGGCCGCATCCGGGCGGCGGCACCGATGAGGCCCGTCAGCTCGTCGGCGGCAAACAGCACCTTTTCCATAGGCAGCGTGGGCTCTACATCGCAGCAGATTCCGTAGCCGTGGGAGCAGACGGCGTGGATGAATTCCGGCTCAGCACCGATTTCAGAAAGAAGCTCCGGCGCTTTCAGGCAATGCTGCTCGGGATATTTTTCAAAATCCACATCGTGCAGCAGTCCTACCAGCCCCCAGAAGTCTTCATTTTCGCCCATTTCCCGGGCAAAATACCGCATAGTGCCCTCTACGGTCAGGCCGTGGAAGATATGAAAAGACTCCTGGTTGTACTTTTGCAGCAGCGCCATGGCCTGGGCGCGCGTAATTTGGGTTTGCATATCAAGTCCTCCTTTGAAGCGACTGGCGAAGAAAGCCGCCTTTGGGCGCTTTTGTCCACATTTTAGTTGAATGTACGGCTGTTGTCAACCTTGAATTCTGCAAACCTGAATGCTATACTGGTAAGCAATAAGGAGGTTTCGCTTCTATGGCAGATATGCTGGATTATATCCGTTGGCGAGGAGACTTGCCCTTCACGGTTTCGCCGCCCAATGAGGTGGATGCTGTCATTTTTTCAACTCTGAGCTATATTCCCTTCCGGGGCAGGGCAGCGTTTCACCCGGAGGAGGCCATTCCCTTTTCAGAAGCGGTGGAGGAGTTCTTTTCCTATCCGGAGCCACCGGACTATGTGCGGGCGCAGCGGGATCTGGACTTACTGAAAGCAGCGGGGGAAAGCATCCGTTTTGGCAATACCCGCATAACCGAGTATCGCCCCAAATTCATAAAAGAGCAGGATACCCAGTTTGCAGGAGTCACCTTTTTGCTGGATGACGGCAGCCTGTTCGTCACCTTCCGAGGCACAGACAATACACTGGTGGGCTGGAAGGAGGACCTGAGCATGAGCTTCCGGTCCGTAATCCCGTCTCAGGCCCTGGCAAAGCAGTATTTGCAGGATGTGCTCATGACCCATTCCGGCCCCGTCCGTGTCAGCGGCCACTCCAAGGGCGGCAATGTGGCGGTTTATGCCGTATCTCAGAGTGCACCGGTGATTCGGGACCGTGTGCTGGAAGTCTACAATCAGGACGGCCCCGGCTTTTCTGTGGAATTCCTGGAAGACCCGGGCTATCAGGCCATTCTTCCGAAGATCCGCACCTATTTGCCCCAGGGCTCCATGATTGGCGTGGTGCTCTACCGGGCAGAGCCGGTGATCATTGTCCAAAGCCATGAAACCGGCATTATGCAGCATGACCCCTTCAGCTGGAATATCTGCGGAACTGCCATCACAAGGATGGATGCCCTGAACGCCAATTCCCGATTTTTCCGGCTGACCATGGAAAATTGGCTGGCGGGCTTTGATATGGACGACCGGGTGCGCCTCGTCAATATGCTCTATGATCTGCTGACTTCGGGAGATGTGGAGGTCATGGACGATATTTTACAGCCCAAGAGCCTTATCAATTATGTAGCCCGGCTCCGCGGATCAGAGTTGATCCGAAAATACCTGGCATCGGACCTGAACAGCCTCTTAAAGGCCGCACGGAGAGCGCGGCTGCAAATGATGAAGGGACAATAGCCGTCGTCTTTCACAAAGAATTCTACGGATAATTATTGATTTTGAACAGATTCGTCCCTTGCTTTTTGGGAAAGTCTGTCATACAATCAGCATAGAAGCGCAAGCACATTCAACTTTGAAAGGAATGTTCCGAAAAATGGCTGAAACCCTGAATGTCCCCGAGATTTTCGGCAGCGATGTATTCAACGAGGCAATCATGAAACAGCGTCTTCCTGTGGAGGTCTACCGCGCCTGGGAAAACTGCATCCAGACCGGCTCTACACTGCCCCTGGACGTTGCCAACGAGATTGCAGAGGCGATGAAGATCTGGGCCCTGGAAAAGGGCGCTACCCACTATACCCACTGGTTCCAGCCCATGACGGGCATTACGGCGGAAAAGCACGATTCCTTTATTTCCCCTACGGGAGACGGCAGGGTGATCATGGAGTTCTCCGGCAAGGAGCTGGTCCGGGGCGAGCCGGATGCTTCTTCATTCCCCTCGGGCGGTCTGCGGGCAACCTTCGAGGCCCGGGGCTACACCGCCTGGGACCCAACGGCCTGCGCCTTTGTCAAGGACGGCAGCCTGTACATCCCTACTATGTTCTTCTCCTATACCGGTGATTCTCTGGACAAGAAGACCCCTCTGCTGCGCTCACTGGAGGAGGTTTCCCGGGAAGCAATCCGCATTCTGCGGCTCTTTGGCGACACGGAAACCCACCGGATCATTACCTGTGTGGGCGCTGAGCAGGAGTATTTCCTTCTGCCCAAGGATTTGTACGCCCAGCGGGAGGATCTGCGCCTGACAGGCCGAACTCTTTTCGGCGCAGCCGCGCCCAAGGGACAGGAGCTGGACGACCACTATTTTGCTGCTATCCGTACCCGGGTATCCGAATTCATGCAGGACTTGGATGAGCAGCTGTGGCGGCTGGGCATTCTCTCCAAAACAAAGCACAACGAGGGCGCGCCCTGCCAGCATGAGCTTGCCCCCATCTACACGGATGCAAACAAAGCCTGCGATGACAACCAGCTCATTATGCGCACCATGAAGAAGTGCGCTGCCAAGCACAATCTGGTGTGCCTGCTCCACGAAAAACCCTTTGCCGGGGTCAACGGCAGCGGCAAGCACAACAACTGGTCCCTTTCCACGGATTCCGGCAAGAATCTGTTCAGCCCCGGAAAAACTCCACGGCAGAATGCTCAATTCCTGGTTTTCCTCGCGGCCTTTATCCAGGGCATTGATGAATATCAAGAGTTTCTGCGCTGCACAGTGGCCTCTGCCAGCAACGATACCCGCTTGGGTGCCAACGAAGCACCGCCTGCCATCGTTTCCATCTTCCTGGGCGATGAGCTGAATGCCGTGGTCAAGTCCATCATCGATGGGACCAACTACACGGAGCCGGAAAAGAGTCTGCTGCGCATTGGCGTGGATGTGATGCCCGCCATTCCCAAGGACACCACAGACCGGAACCGCACCAGCCCCCTGGCATTTACCGGCAACAAGTTCGAGCTGCGTATGCTGGGCTCCTCCCAGTCCATCGCCGGTCCCAATATCGCCCTGAATACCATTATGGCCGAGGAGCTGGGCCGTTTTGCCGATGAGCTGGAAAAGGCCGAGGATTTTGAAGCAACCTTGCAGAAGCTGGTTTGCAAGGCTCTGACGGACCACCGGCGCATTATCTTCGATGGCAATGGCTATTCCGAGGAATGGAAGCAGGAGGCCGCAAGACGAGGCCTGAGCAACCTGCCCTCTACCGCTGAGGCCATGAAGGCCTATCTGTTGCCGAAGAACATCGAGCTGGTCACCCGCCACGGCGTGTTTACGGAAACGGAATTTCGGGCCCGCCACGCAATCTACCTGGATGACTACCGGAAGAAGATCAATATCGAAGCCCGGACCATGGTGGACATGGCCGTGCAGCAGATCCTGCCCGCTGCCATGGGCTATACGGACGCCCTCTGCGGCGGTGTAGCCTCCAAAAAGAGCCTGGGTGTATCCTGCCGGGGCGAGATGGCCCTGATCCAGAAGCTCTCCGGTGCCTGCGATGCTGCCTATGACTGCGTAGAGCGGCTGAAAGAGGCCTTAAACCGCATCCCCGCCGATGAAGAGCAGGCAGCGGACCACTGCCACGGTGTCATCGTTCCTCTGATGCAGGAGCTTCGTACCCAGGCGGACATTCTGGAAAAGAACACCGCCAAGGCCTACTGGCCCTATCCGACCTATTCTGATTTGCTGTTTTACTAAGGCAACACCGCATAATTCGGCAGGAGCCGCAGACGAATTGTGCTGTGCTGCCCTAAGCCCAAAAGTGCCGCACACTGTACCTTTCAAAAGGCTGTGTGCGGCATTTTGCTACCAATCCGGCTCCAAAGCGGGTTTCATGGGGCAATTTTGAAATATTGCATGGGTGATGCTGCGGTATTCTGCAACATCCGTGGCCTTTTTCAGACGCTTGCCCAGTTTTTCGGCGCCATCAAAGCGGCACAGCAGGTAGCGCCAGTTCTCTTTCAGCCGGAACATGGCGTTCCGGGAGCCGCCAAACAGGCAGGTGTACTGCTCCAGCAGCTCGTCGTAGAACGCCCGCAATTGTTTGACATCCGTTCCCTTGGGGCACAGCATTCCCGGGTCGCCGATCAGCCCACGGCCCAGCATGATCTGCCGGACTGCCGGATGGCTATCGGAAAAGGAACGGATATCCTCCAGACTGCACAGATTGCCATTGTAGCAAACCGGGTTTTTGCTTTTGACCAAGGCCATTTCAAAAGAGGCCATATCCACGTCTCCCGTATAGAATGCCTTTCGCACCCGGGGGTGGACAATCAGCAGGGAAACGGGATAGCGGTTGTAGATTTCCAGAAGTGTTTCGAATTCTTCGGAGTCTTCCACTCCCAGCCGGGTTTTCAGAGAGATGGGCAGGGGGGAGGATATGAAAATTGCATCCAGGAACCTTTCCAAACCATCCGGGTCACGCAGCATTCCGGAGCCCTTCCCTTTGGAAAATACCGTCCCCGAAGGGCAGCCCAGATTCAGGTTGACTTCGCCATAGCCTCTGTCCGCGCACTGCCGGGCCGCCCAGAGGAAATCCTCAGCGTTTTTGGTCAGCAGCTGGGGCACGGCGGTGAAGCTTTCGCTGTCTGCCAGAGGCAGCTCCCGGGCCTCCCGCTCTGTCAGGCTGCGGTGGACGGTAGGGGAGAAGAAGGGCATATAGTATTTGTCTACGCCCGAAAAATACTTGTGGTGCAAACGCCGGTAAACGCTGTCGGTCAGCCCCTCCATGGGGGCAAAATAGTATTCCATAGTACCTCATAAAAAGGGCTGCCGCAAATGTCGTTTGCAGCAGCCCTTTGTTGTAGCATCAGATTTCCATGATAACAGGCAGGATCATGGGGTTGCGCTTGGTGGTCTTGAAGAGGTAGCCGCTGATGTCGTTCTTGATGGCGGACTTAATGGCGGACCAATCCCGGACACGCTTGCGCTGGCAGCGGTCGATGGCCTCCATGGCCACCTGCTTCAGCTCTTCCATCAGATCCTCGGATTCCTTCACATAGATGAAGCCCCGGGTGATGATGTCCGGGCCGGAGACCACGCTGCCATCCTGGCTGCTCAGATTCACGCACACAACGATCATGCCGTCCTGGGCCAGATGCTTCCGGTCCCGCAGCACCACGCTGCCCACATCGCCTACGCCTGTTCCGTCCACAAAGACCTTTCCGGCAGGCACGGAGCCATTGACCTTGCAGGATTTGCCGGTGAATTCGAACACGGTGCCGATTTCACCGATGTGGATGTTCCGGGGGTTCATACCCATGGACTGTGCCAGCTTGGCATGGATCTGCAAATGCCGCTGCTCACCGTGGAGGGGGATAAAGAACCGGGGCTTTACCAGAGCATGAACGATTTTCAGCTCCTCCTGGCAGGCATGGCCGGAAACGTGGAGGCCCTCGCTCTTTTCATAGACCACGTCTGCGCCCTTGCGGTACAGCTCGTTGATGATCCTGGAAATGGCTTTTTCGTTGCCGGGAATGGCAGAAGCGGAGATGATGATCCGATCGCCGGAGGTGATGTCCACCTGCTTGTGGGTGGAGAATGCCATGCGGTACAGTGCGGACATATTTTCACCCTGGGAACCGGTGGAGACGATGACCAGCTTGTTCTTAGGAATGCTCTTAATGGTGTTCAGGTCCACAATGGTGCCCTGCTTCACTTTCAGATAGCCCAGCTCCTGGGCAACCTTGAGCATATTCTCCATGCTGCGGCCGGTGACGGCCACCTTCCGGCCATAGCGCTGGGCCGTGGAGATGACGCTCTGGATGCGGTGCATATTGGAGGCGAAGGTGGTGATGATGATCCGCTGATCGCAGTTGCGGAACTGCCGGTCCAGGCTCTCTGCCACCACGTTTTCGCTGGGGGTGTAGCCCTGGCGCTCTACATTGGTAGAGTCGGCCAGCAGGGCCAGAACGCCCTGATTGCCCAATTCCCCAAGCCGGGCCAGATTCATCATGCCGTCGGCAGAGGTGGGGTCGATCTTGAAGTCACCGGTCATGACCACAGTGCCCACAGGGGTCTTGATGGCAAAGGCCACGGCATCCGCAATGGAGTGGTTCACATGGATGAATTCCACGCTGAAGCAGCCGGCCTTGACCACATCACCGGGCTTGTGGGTAATGAGCTTCACGGAGTCGGCAAGCCGATGCTCTTCCAGCTTCAGCTTGATCAAACCGTTGGTCATGGCGGTGCCGTGAATGGGACAGTTGACCTGCTTCATGCAGTAGGGAATGGAGCCGATGTGGTCCTCATGCCCATGGGTAATGAACATACCCCGCAGCTTCTTCTGATTGGCAACCAGATAGGAAAAATCGGGGATTACCAGATCCACACCATACATATCCTCTTCCGGGAAGCCAACGCCGCAGTCTACTACGATCATATCCTTGCCATATTCCAAAACGGTAATGTTTTTACCGATCTCATCCAATCCGCCCAGGGGAATAATTTTTAGTTTTTCAGCCAATTTAAGTGAAATCTCCTTTCAAATATCATAAAACAGTATAAAATTACATAGCAAACAAAGCGGCCGTGCCGGAAAACGAAAGCCCTGTATCGCTTCGCGTTTCCGGGCAGCGCCCACATATATATCCGAAAAGCAATCTATGTCTCCATGCGCCGTCGCCTGTGTGCCCATGGGCGTTTGCGGGGCGGAAATGGAAATCTGCTTTTCACAGCGGCATTATGTGCCGGTCTATATTTGTCTGCCGGGTCTGCCTACCCGCGCAATTCGTCCTATAGTATAGCACATCTCTGCTCAAAAGTATACATTTATTTTCGTAAACATTTTTTTACGGCGAAATTGATCAGAAAAACAGTTGCGCCCGGGGCGTTCTTTTGCTATAATAAATGAACCTATGTACGTTGCCTGCACCCAAAGGCAGAAAGGAGCCCCCATGGATAAAAAGCTGGAGCGTCTGCTAAAGCCAGGAAAGGGAATCTATTTTTTTATTCTGTTCTGTTTCTGTGCCCTGTCCTTTTTGACGAGGTATATATGGCTGGGGGTGGGGGAACTGGCGGTTGCCTTGCTGACCCTTGCCTTTTACCTTGTGGAGCGGAGCATCCGCAAACGCAATTTAGAGCAGTATTTGCAATCCGACCCGGATTCTCTGGAAAGCGTCAGCAAAGGGGACGGTCCGCTGCCGGCGCTGATGGTCCGCATGGACGATGGCAGCGTAGTGTGGGAGAATTACCGGTTTTCCCAGCTCACCGGCGGCCTGAAAGCCATGGTGGATGAAAAATTAGAGGATGTGCTTCCTGGGGCTTCCCTGGAGTTTCTCAACAGTGGAAAAAACGAGGCTCCCCAGGATGTGACTTTGGAAGGCCGCCGCTACCGGGTATACGGAAGCATCCTGCGGGGGGCCGGCAGCCGCCTTGGGGTGCTGTACCTCAGCGATCTGACGGAGATGTACCAGGTGCGGGATGAATACATCCGCTCCCGCCCGGTGATTGCCATTATTTTGATCGATAACTATGAGGAAATGACCCAAAATCTGACGGAAGGTGCCATTTCCAAGCTCAATGCAAGTCTGAATGAGGCCATTACACAGTGGACGGAGGACTACAGGGGCCTGCTGCGCCGACTGGAACGGAACCGATTCCTGTTCATCTTTGAAAAACGGGATCTGGACCGGGCAAAGGCAGACAAATTCTCCCTGCTGGAGAACATCCACAAAATTCAGAGCCCCTCCGGCCTGGCGGCTTCCATTTCCATTGGTTTGGGTGTAGACGGGGCCGACTTTGAAGAGGGCTACAGCTTTGCCGCTCTGGGCATAGAAATGGCCCTGAGCCGGGGCGGTGACCAGGCGGTCATCAAGGACCGGTTCAATTTTGATTTCTATGGCGGCCGCAGCAAAGAGACTGAGTACCGCAGCAAGGTCCGGTCCCGGGTAACGGCCAATTCCATCATGGAGCTCATTGCCCAGAGTGACCATGTATTCATCATGGGTCACAGGAATGCAGACCTGGATTCCCTTGGCGCGGCGGTTGGCATCAATTGCCTGTGCCGCAAGAAGGGCAAGAAGGCGAGCATTGTCATCGATGTGAATAACAACGCCTGCCCGAGGCTTTTGGACGAGCTGCGGAACGTGCCGGAGTACCGGGATGTGTTCATTTCCGGACAGGACGCGCTGCTGGACTGCGACAACAAGAGCATCCTGATCGTGGTGGATACCAACCGCCCGGATCAGGTGGAGTTCCAGCCCCTGCTGGAGGCCATCTCTAAGGTCTGCGTTGTAGACCACCACCGTCGGGCTGCGGACTACATCAATCCTGTTGTGGTTAACCTTCACGAGACCTATGCCTCCTCTGCCTCGGAGCTTGTGACGGAGCTGGTGAGCTATGCCGTGGAGAGCCGGGATGTTCTGCCCATCGAGGCCAAGAGCCTGATGGCCGGTATCTGCCTGGATACGAAATTCTTCAATGTCCGCACCGGTGAGCGGACCTTCGAGGCCGCTGCCGTTCTGCGCCGCATGGGAGCGGATACCACAGAGGTCAAGCTGCTGCTCCAGAACGATTTCCACGATACTCTGGAAAAGTACCAGATCATCAAGGAAGCCAAGCTCTACCGGGATGACCTGGCCATTGCTGCCCTGGAGCAGACCACCAACCGCATTCTCGCCGCCCAGGCTGCGGATGAGCTGCTGAACATTTCCGGTATTACCGCCTCCTTCGTCCTGTATCCCGATGGAGACGTGACCATTATTTCCGCCCGCAGCATTGGTACGGCCAATGTGCAGATGATTTTGGAGCCTCTGGGCGGCGGCGGCAACGCTGCCACAGCCGGGGCACAGATGCAGGGCGTCAGCGTAAAGGATGCACTGGATAAACTGATCGCGTCAATCGACGCTTTCTATGAAGAATAAGGAGATAAGAAATATGAAAGTTATTTTGCTGCAGGATGTTCGTGGAAAGGGCAAGAAGGGCCAGATGCTGGAGGTTTCCGACGGCTACGCCCGGAACTATATGCTGCCCAGAAAGATCGCCATTGAGGCCACTGCCGATGCGGTGAACACCATGCGTATGAACGATAAAGCCACCCAGGAGCGCATTGCCAAGGAAAAGGCTGAGGCGATGGAGGTATCTAAGAAGCTGCGTGAGATGACCGTGGTCGTGAATGCCAAGGGCGGCGGAAACGGTCGTCTCTTCGGCTCCGTTACCAATCAGGAGATTGCAGATGCCTTGAAAGCCAAAACCGGCATTGCCCTGGACAAACGGAAGATCGTTATCACCGATGCCATTAAGAATGTGGGCACCTACACTGTGACCTGCAAGCTGGGCTATGAGATCACCGCTCCTCTGACGGTAAAGATCGAGGAAATCTGAGAAAACCCATTTCCAAAGGAGGCAGACCATGGATGAAGAATTGATGGCCAGGCAGCAGCCCCAGTCCCTTGAGGCGGAGCAGGCCGTTCTCGGCTCTATTCTCATCGACAGCCGCTGCATTACCGACATCATCGGCATTCTCAAGCCAGAGGATTTTTACCAGGAGCAGAACCGGGAAATTTATGAAACAGTCTATACCATGTTCAATTTCTCGGAGACCATCGACCCCATCACCATCCTGGATAAGCTGAAGGAACTGGGCTATTATCACGACAATTCCCGGGACTACATCATGCAGCTTATGGAGATTACCCCAACAGCTGCCAATGCCGTCCGATATGCCAACATCGTCCAGGAAAAGGCCATGCTGCGGGGCCTGGGGCAGGCAGCGGGTGATATCACCGAGATGGTCTATGACCAAACCGGCACGGCAGGGGAGATTCTGGAATCCGCCGAAAAGAAAATTTATGCCTTGCGCAAGGGCGAGCGGGGAGACAGCCTGGAGCCCATCGGAACCACCATGCACCGGGTGTTTGACCATCTGAACGAGCTGTCAAAATCCGATTCTGCCATTGCGGGTATGTCCACCGGCCTGCGGGACCTGGACACCAAGATCAACGGCCTGAACAAGTCCGATTTGCTTTTGATCGCCGCCAGACCCGCCATGGGTAAGTCTGCCTTTGCCCTGAACATCGGAGTAAATGTGGCAGACAAGTACAATAAAACCGTGGCAATCTTCAATCTGGAAATGTCCAGAGAACAGCTTGCCATGCGTATGCTGGCAAACAAAAGCTATGTAGAAATGCAGAAGCTGTCCACCGGCAAGCTCAGCGAGGACGAGTGGAACAAAATTTGCATGGGTGCCTCGGACCTGAGCCGGATGGACATCCGCATTGATGACAATCCCACCATTACCGTGGCCGATATCAATGCCAAGTGCCGCCGCCTGGACAATCTGGGCCTCATCATCATCGACTATTTGCAGCTGATGCAGGGCTCCGGCTATGGAAAGAACAACGAAAACCGTGTGGTCGTCGTTGGCGAAATATCCCGATCTTTGAAAATCATGGCAAAGGAGCTCAATGTGCCTGTGATTTGTCTGAGCCAGCTGTCCCGTGCGGTGGAAAGCCGGACGGACAAGCGGCCCATTCTGTCGGACCTTCGGGAATCCGGCGCCATCGAGCAGGACGCAGACTCCGTCATGTTCCTGTACCGGGATGAGTATTATAATCCAAACACCGAGGAAACCGGAACGGCGGAATGCATCGTTGCAAAGAACCGTCATGGGGAAACCGGCACGGTAAAGCTCCAGTGGGTTGGCCAGTATCAGTCCTTCGCGGACCGGGAGTGGAAGCATGCTGAATAAATTGCGCGCCTTTTTGAAAGAGCAGGCGCTTCTTTCCCCTGGAGACAAGGTAATTGCTGCTGTCTCCGGCGGCGCGGATTCTGTGGCAATGCTGTTTGCGCTGTATCTGCTGCGGGATGAGCTGGGGATTACCCTGGAGGCTGCCCACTTCAATCACCATTTGCGCGGTGCCGAATCTGACCGGGACGAGGCCTTTGTGACGGATTTCTGCGGGCGCTACTGTATCCCTTTGCACCTGGGCTCCGGCCGGATTGTTTCCGGAAAAAAGGGCCTGGAAGCGGCGGCCCGGGATGCCCGGTACGCGTTTTTGCGGAGTCTTCCCGGAAAGGTTGCCACCGCCCATACCGCCGATGACAATGCCGAGACGGTGCTCATGCGCCTGATTCGCGGCACAGGGCTGAAAGGCCTGGGGGCCATTGCACCTGTCAGCGGAAATGTGATCCGCCCCATGCTCACGGTCACCCGGGATGACGTGGAGTCGTTTCTGGAGGAGTACGCCCTGCCCCATGTGGAGGACAGCTCCAATGCTGAGGACGATTTTCTGCGTAATCGGATTCGGCATGGCATTCTGCCCCTGATGCGTGCGGAGAATCCCCGCATCGGTGAGAATCTGTCTGCCATGGCTCTGCTGCTGCGGCAGGATGAAGCCTGCCTCCAGGCGATGATTCCGGAGGAGCAAATGCCGGATGTTTCTCGGTTGAAGGCCATGGAGCCGGCCCTGCGCAGGCGGACGCTGGAACGTTTTTTGAAAGCCCAGGGCGTTCGGGAGCCGGAACAGATTCATATTTTGCAGGCGGAGCAACTGCTGTACCACTGGAGCCCTTCCGCCTCCATGCAGTTCCCCGGCGGTGTAACCATCGGGCGGCAGTATGACCGCCTTGTTCGGCTGGAATGTGCCCCGGAATTGCCGGAGATCCGGCTGTCCGTTCCGGGAGAGACCTGTATTGGCGGAAAGCGTTTTGTAAGCGAATACGCCACTGATTTGGAGGAACGGCCCGACAGCGTGCTCGTTTGCCCCGTAGGGGCACTGATCGTTCGAAGCCGCCGCAGCGGCGACACCATGCGGCTCCCCGGCGGAACCAGGAGCCTGAAAAAGATGTATATTGACCGCAAGATCCCCGCATCGCAGCGCGCAGCTGTGCCTGTGCTGGCAGACGACCGAGGGGTTCTGGCGGTTTTTGGAATCGGAACGGATATACGCTTCCGCCCCGATTCTCTCCCCGCAGTGCGGGTCACGCTCATAGAGGAATAAACGGAGGTCACATTATGGAAAAAGATATTTTGAAGGTCCTGATTACCGAGGAGCAGATACGTCAGCGGATTCAGGAGCTGGGAGAGGAACTGACCCGTGATTACCGGGACAAAGACCCCATCATTGTAGGCGTGCTGAAAGGCGTTGTTGTCTTTTACGCCGATATGATTCGGCAGATCAAGACACCCTGCCAGATGGATTTCATGTGGATTTCCTCCTATGAGGGCACCACTTCCACCGGCAATATGGTGGTCAAGCGGGACATCGGTTCCGACATCAAGGGCCGCCATGTGCTGATTCTGGAGGATATTTATGACACCGGCAGTTCTCTGTACTTTACCTACAGGCACCTGCTGTCCAAGGAGCCTGCATCCCTGAAAATCTGCACCTTTCTGGATAAGCCCGAGCGCCGGAAGCCCGGCATCACCCTGAAACCCGACTACGTTGGCTACACCGTGCCCAATGAGTTCGTGGTTGGCTACGGCCTGGATTATAACGAGCATTACCGCAATCTGCCCTATATCGGTGTTCTGAAGCCTGAAGCCTATGGGGCCTGAGCGGAGAAATAAGGAGTTTTTGAAGCATTGAATTATCGTAAATTCATCCCGACAATTCTGTATCTGGTGGTCCTGTTTCTGATCCTCTCCTGGGCCAGCGGCCTGATGAGCGGCAGCAGCAGCTCCATGCCCTATTCCCAGGTCATCGAGCTGTTCCAGCAGGAGCAGGTCAAGAGCTTTGTAGTGAACGACAATACCATCACCCTGGAGCTTCGCGAGCCGGTAAACGGGCGCACGCAGATCAAGACGAATCTGGCCCAGCCGGAGCTGTTCCGCAGCGACATGGAGGAGCTTTTCCAGGAGCAGCACGACAAGGGCATTCTGGAAAGCTATGATTTCATCCCGGCCAAGAGTTTTTCCGTCTACGACATTATCCTGCCGCTGCTGATTGTCGGTGCGGTGCTGCTGATCCTGTGGACCGTGCTCATGGGCCGTATGAACGGCAGCAATCCCATGGCCAATTTCGGCAAAGCCAGAACGGTTCTGGGCGTTCCGGACGGGAAAAAAGTGACCTTTGACGACGTGGCCGGTGCGGATGAGGAAAAGGAGGAGCTGGAGGAGATCGTAGACTTTCTGCGCAATCCCCAGAAATTCACCCAGATCGGTGCCCGCATCCCTCACGGCATTCTTCTGGTAGGCCCTCCGGGCACCGGCAAAACCCTGCTCGCCCGGGCAGTTGCCGGTGAGGCAGGCGTACAGTTTCTCTCCATTTCCGGCTCTGACTTTGTAGAGATGTATGTAGGCGTAGGCGCAAGCCGCGTCCGGGACCTGTTTGAGCAGGCAAAGAAGGTTGCTCCCGCCATTATCTTCATCGATGAGATCGATGCCGTGGGCCGCAAGCGCGGCACCGGCCTGGGCGGCGGTCATGACGAAAAGGAGCAGACCCTGAACCAGCTGCTGGTGGAAATGGACGGCTTTGGCCATACCGAGGGCATCATCGTCCTGGCGGCCACCAACCGCCCCGACATTCTTGACCCCGCTCTGCTGCGGCCCGGCCGGTTTGACCGGCAGATCCAGGTCAATGCTCCGGATGTGAAGGGCCGGGAGGAGATTCTGAAAGTCCACGCCAAGGACAAAAAGCTGGATGACTCCGTCAATCTGCGCACCGTTGCCCGGGCAACCTCCGGCTTTACCGGCGCTGACCTGAGCAACCTCTTAAACGAGGCTGCCATTCTGGCTGCCCGGGAGAATCGCCCTGTGCTGAACATGGAGGACATCAACGAGGCTTTGATGAAGATCGTAGCCGGTCCTGCCAAGAAGAGCCACGTCCAGTCCCGCCGGGACCTGAAAACCACAGCTATCCACGAGGCCGGCCACGCCGTTGCCATGTACCGGCTGCCCTCTCACGACCCGGTACGGCAGATCTCCATCGTACCCCGGGGGAGAAGCCTGGGGGCAACCTGGTATCTGCCCAAGGACGATTCCTCCAATTTGACCCGGAACGAGATGTACGAACAGATCGTGGGGCTGCTGGGTGGAAGAGTGGCCGAGGCGCTGTATGTGGGGGATATCTCCGTGGGCGCTTCCAATGACATTGACCGGGCAACCAAGCTTGCCAAGGATATGGTGGCCCGCTACGGCATGTGCGAGAAGCTGGGTACCGTGTCCTATCTGGATGACGGCGAGGTCTTCATCGGCCGGGACTATCAGAACACCAAGAGCTATTCCGAAAAGGTAGCAGGGACTATTGACGAAGAGGTCAAAGCCCTGATCGATCAGGCCTATGACGACTGCAAGGCCATTCTGGAAAAGGACGGCGACAAGCTGCAGCAGGTGGTTGCTTACCTCATGGAGCACGAGACCATGACCGGTGCCCAGTTTGCAGACCTGATGGAGGGCCGCGAGCTCTCTGAAGCTTCTGCTACTGCACTGACCGACGGCTACGGTGAGGAAGAAAGCGAATAAGTTTACCCCGGCAGAGCAATCTGCCGGGGCTTTTCATACTTGACAAAAAGCTATAATATGGATAGACTAAGTATGAGGAGGAACGCTCAATGCGAAAGAATTTTGGAGCAAAGCCCTGGAGCTACCCGCAGCCTGTATTCATCATTGCAGCCTATGACGAGGCGGGAAATCCGGATGCGATGAACGCCGCCTGGGGCGGCATCAGCGACACTGCGGAGGTTTCCATCTGCCTCAGCGCCAGCCACAAGACCGTGAAGAACATCCTGGCCAGAAAGGCCTTCACCATCAGCATGGCCACAGCTTCCCAGGTGGTTGCCTGCGACTATGTGGGCCTTGTCAGCGGCAACCAGGTACCGGATAAATTCCAGCGGGCCGGTTTCCATGCTGAAAAGGCCAGCCAGGTGGACGCGCCCCTCATTCAGGAGCTGCCCATGGCGTTGGAATGCGAGCTTGTGAGCTATGACCCCAGTACCGGACGGATGGTGGGCCGGATCGTCAACGTCAGCGCTGAGGAAGCCATTCTGGATGAAAGCGGAAAGATCGATCCGGACAAGCTGGAGCCCATTGTCTTCGATCCCGTGCAGCAGACCTACCGAAAGCTGGGCGACACCGTCGGTCATGCCTTCCGGGACGGCAAAAAGCTGAAATAATTTTCAGTCGGATTTCACAAGGCGAAAAACGCAATGGCTGTTCGGGCTGGAAAATCCTACAAAATCTTTCCTGGAAATGCAGTTTAGAAAAATGAAACTTGCATTTCTGGAAAGTGTATGCTATGATGGCCCCAACGAAAAACTGAATATCGTGCGATAGGAAGCTGACGGAAAACAGGGCTTTTGTCCGACCGAAGGAGTAACACTCTCAGGTGCTGCCGCAGGGCAGCGGGACCGCCGGTGGATCGCACTCTGGAGACATCTGAATGGATCAGAGGCCGAAGGTGCAAGGGGTGTTTATCACCGAATCTCTCAGGCAAAAGGACAGAGCTTTTTCATTTCAGCTGCGCTTCTTGCGCGGTGTATCTGAACTTTTGGCAGGAATACCCCTTTGCGGGTATTCCTGTTTTTTTGAGAAAAAGGGAGGATGCATTTTATGAACGGACTGCGGGATATTGTAGCCATGGTCAACGGAAAGGTCAACGACTTTGTCTGGGGCCTGCCCATGCTGGTGCTGCTGGTGGGCACCGGCATTCTGATGACGGTTTTGACCAAGGGCTTTCAGCTGAGCCATTTCCGGTTCTGGATAGCGCATACCGTTGGCGCCATTTTCAAAAACAAGCACGTAACGGCCCATACTGCCAAGGAGGACCGGTCTATCAGCCAGTTCCAGAGCCTTTGCACCGCTCTGGCCGCCACCATCGGTACAGGCAACATCGCAGGCGTTGCTGCGGCCATTGCCGCAGGCGGTCCCGGGGCCATTTTCTGGATGTGGATCGTGGCCATTTTCGGCATGATGACGAACTTCTCCGAGAACGTTCTGGGTATCTACTATCGCCGGAAGAATGCCGCAGGGGAGTGGTCCGGCGGGGCCATGTACTATCTGCGGGACGGCCTGGGCAGCTTCCGGGGCTGTAAGCAGCTGGGCAAAGTCCTGGCGCTGCTGTTCAGTATATTCTGCATTCTCGCCAGCTTCGGCATTGGCAATATGGGACAGATCAATTCCATTGCCACCAACATGCGGGCGGTTTTCTCCATTCCCAACTGGGTCACGGGCGTGTTTCTGATGGCCGTTGCGGCTTTGGTCGTCGTGGGAGGCCTGAAGCGCATTGCGGCAGTCACGGAAAAGCTGGTACCGGTTATGGCGCTGCTGTATGTCGTCGGAGCATTGGCCATCGTTGCTATGAATTACCGGAGCATCCTGCCGGCTTTCGCTTCCATCTTCAAGGGTGCCTTTGCCATGAAGGCCGTCGGCGGCGGCATTGTGGGCAGCGGGGTCAAGGCGGCTGTGACCTGGGGCATGAAGCGGGGCGTGTTTTCCAATGAAGCAGGTCTCGGCTCCAGCGTCATGGTCCATTCCAGCTCCAATGTGAAAGAGCCTGTGGCCCAGGGAATGTGGGGCATTTTTGAGGTGTTTGCCGACACCCTGGTGGTGTGCACCCTGACCGCCCTGGTGGTCCTCACCAGCGGCCTCGTGGACCTGAATACCGGTGCGGTTTTGACCGCTATGGAGAAAACCGCCATGGTGGCTGAGGCCTTCAGCCTGCATTTCGGCAGCTTTGGAAGCGCCTTTATTGCCATTGCCATTTTGCTTTTTGCCTTCTCCACGGTGCTGGGCTGGAGCCACTACGGCACAAAGGCCTTTGAGTATCTCTTCGGTACCAAGGCGACCATTTTTTACAAGGTTGTCTTTGTCCTGTTCATCATTGTGGGTGCAACCATGCAGCTGGACCTTGCCTGGGACCTCAGTGACACATTTAACGGCCTTATGGCCATTCCCAACCTGATTGGTGTGGTAGCGCTCAGCGGTTTGGTGCGGAATATCACCAGAAATTTCGTGGATCGCCGGATTCGCGGAAAAGACGTGGAACCTATGTACTCCGCTTTTGCAGACGTGCAGCAGGAGCAGGAAGTGCGGCCCTGAGGGAATTTCGATTTTTCCTGTTGCGTCCAACATCAGAATTTGCTATGATAGAAAGAAAAGTCCAATGGCTGCGCCATTGGCAAAAAGAGAGGATGCACAATGCGGAAAATCATTTCGTTTGCACTGCTGTTTCTGTCGCTGCTACTTCCTGTATGGGCAGAGGAAGCCGATCCGTCAGCGACCCTACCGGTGGAAATTCATACGGTAGAAGATCTGTTTTCCATAGCCCAGGCTCCGGAAGAAAGTTATATTTTGGCAGAAGACCTGGATATGGAAGGGCAGACCTGGATTCCTTTCGCATTTTCCGGCACATTGGACGGAAATGACCACAGTATTCTGAACCTGACCCTGTCCGAGCCGGGAGCGGAAATTGTAACAGCCTTGGACGGCAATCAGAAAGAATATGACGCCGTTTACTGCGGCCTGTTCTCTACGCTGCAAAATGCGAGAATTCAGAACCTGAATCTGGTAAACGTCCATGGGTGTATCGAGACGGCACAGCCCTGTCTGGCCGGTCCCATTGCAGGCTACTGCATGGACAGCACCATTGAAAACTGCACCGTCTCCGGGCGGCTGGAGCTTCGGGCCTACAACGGAATGTTTGGTCTGGGCGGCCTGGTGGGCTATGGCGTAGGGGACCTGATGGGCTGTATCACGGATATGACCCTGATCTGTGTCGATACAGACGAGAGCACCATGGATGAGCAATTCCTGGGTGGTGCCTATGCCACTGGCTTCATGACGGCAACGGAGTGTTCCATCACGCTGGATGCCTATATTTCGGAACACGGCTATGTCCATAGCGGCGGCGTTGTGGGTATGCTGATGCAGTATCCCATCGGCATGGGCCATTCCGCTTTGCTTACAGACAACACCATTGATGCACAAATCAGCTTTTTTGAGCATAACAACAGCCGCCGGGCCTACTGCGGAAAAGTCTATGGAGAGCTCATGACGAGCGTGAACTATAACTACCGCATTACGGGCAACGAGGGGAGCCTGCAAAAAAAAGAAACCTCCGACTATACCCAGGAGCTTCGGCCGGAGACCTGCCAGGAGCCTGATTACCAGCAGACTGTGGTTCCCTCGGACTGCACCCATTTCGGCTATACGCAATACGTCTGCCAGGGCTGCGGCTATACCTATCGGGACAGCTATCGCCTGCACAGCCACAGCGTAAGTACCTGGACGGTGGTGACCCCTGCTACCACGGAAGCACCGGGGGAGAGCATCGGTATCTGCGATATCTGCGGCGCAGAACAGACCCGGGAAGACCCCGTCCTGCCGGAGCCGGAACCCGAACCGGAACCGGAAACCCAGCCGGAAACGGAACCTGCCACAGAACCGGAGACCGAAGCTGCCACAGAGCCGTCAACGGAACCGGAAACCGTTCCGGAGACCGTTCCGGAGACCATTCCGGAGACCATTCCGGAATCCGAACCGGAGCCGGACACCGCAGAGAAAAGTCCAGGCGCTTGGATTTCATGGCTGCTGGGTATCCTGGCCGTGGTCCTTGCCATTGGTATCTGGCAGATGCTGTCCTACAAGCCTCAACACGCAAAGAAACGAAAAAAGTAAGGAAATCCCCTATGGAAAGCCAAAAAGCTCTTCCATAGGGGACTTTTGGATTACTTTGCCTCGGCCAGGGCCTGCTTCAGGGCAATGGACAGCTGATCAGGGCAGGAGGTGCTCTTCATTCCACACTGGATTCCGGCCACACGATCGATGACGTCCTCGGCCTTCATGCCCTCAACCAACGCGCCGATGCCCTTCAGGTTGCCGTTGCAGCCGCCGATGAACTGCACATTGTGGACCTTGCCGTCCTCCAGGTCGAAGAGGATGGTCCGGGAGCAGGTGCCTTTGGTAGTGTATTCGTAATGCATAATGGGATTTCCTTTCTTTATTTGGTTAAATCTACAATTTTTGCGTCCAGCATTGCGGCGATGGGTTCCGGAGGAACGATCATCTGGTGGCCCCGTTCACCTGCCGAAAGCGCGATTTCGTCGCACAGCAGGCACAGCTCATCCAGAAAGGTGGGGTACTTTTTCTTCATGCCCACCGGGCTGCAGCCGCCCCGGATATAGCCCGTAAGTCCCAGAAGCTCTTTTACATGGATTAGCTCCATATTTTTGTCTCCCGCGGCCTTGGCGGCCTTTTTTAGGTCCAGCTCACAGCACACAGGGATGCAGAAAACATTGATGCCGGTCCGTTCTCCCCGGGCGACCAGGGTTTTGAAAACCTGTTCTTCCGGAAGCCCCAGAACCTGGGCGGCGTGATTGCCGCTTAAATCATCCTCCGAATACTCATAAAACTTTTCCGAATAGGGAATTCCCGCCTTTTCTACCAGACGGATTGCATTTGTTTTTGCTGACATAAAATCACCGTGACTCATTATAGCCGTTTTTTTAAACTTTTGCAATAGGGAATTGATTGTTTCCTTTTGGTTATCCTATGAAAAAGGAGGCAATGAAATGGAAACGGAGAAAAACGCGGACCTGAAAAAAGAGGAACGCAGTCAAATCGTTGACCTGGGCTCCGACATGACCCGCTCGGAAAAAGGCAATATTTACACGCTTACCATCATCGGCCAGATCGAAGGCCACCAGGTAGCGCCGGAAACGGTGAAAACCACCAAATATGAGCATGTCTTACCTTTGCTTGCCGGAATTGAGGAGAGCGACGATGTGGACGGGCTGCTGCTTCTGCTCAATACGGTGGGTGGCGATATCGAAGCAGGGCTTGCCATTGCGGAGATGATCGCCGGGATGAAGAAGCCTACAGTGTCCCTGGTCCTGGGGGGAGGCCATTCCATTGGCATTCCGCTGGCCGTGTGCACCAAGCGTTCCTTTATCACGCCCACTGCCAGCATGACGGTGCACCCGGTCCGCATGACAGGCCTGGTGGTGGGCGCACCCCAGACCTTCCGCTATTTCCAGCGGATTCAGGAGCAGATTGCGGAATTTGTCACCGCCAACTCCCGCATTTCCAAAAAGGATTTCGAGAAATTCATGATGGCCACAGGGGAGATGGCAACGGACGTCGGAACCATTCTCTATGGCAAGGAGGCAGTGGCCTCGGGGCTTATCGACCGGCTTGGCGGCCTGAACGATGCCCTTTCCTGCCTGCATCGGATGATCGAAAAACGGAAAGCCGAGAAAAAGGCGTAGGCAAAACGGGCTGTCAGTTGATTTTTCTGACGGCCCGTTTCTCTTTTCCTGGGAAACAAGAAAAAAACATTGTATTTTTCTGGATTTGTGATACAATAAACAAAACTATGCAGTGCGCAGTACATTGCAGAGATTTAGGAGGGTTTCAATTATGGCTGAATATAAGCAGTACATTACCCAGGCCGAAGAGAACGGGAATGTTTTGATTTCAGAAGATGTGGTAGCCGCCATTGCAGAGCATGCGGTTGCCGAGGTGGAAGGTGCCGCCGGGATCTATGCCAAGCCCGGCAACGAGGTAGCAGACCTCATCGGCAAAAACTGGGGCCGCGGCCTGAAAATCCAGATTGCCGAGGATAATTCCGTCGCCATCGATATGGATATTTTCATTCACTACGGTTACAGTGTGGTAGACGTTGCAGATGCTGTGCAGGCCGCCGTTGCTTCTGCCGTGGAGTCTATGACCGGCGTGAAGGTAACCGCTGTGAATATCAATGTCAGCGGTATTTCCCGAAAGTAAGAGAAGCTAGAGGTAGATTATGACAAGATCCGATGCCAGAGAACTGGCCGTCCATTTGATCTATGCCCGGGAATTTACCGGTGAGGAGCCGGAAGAGGTTGTCGCCACCCGGCTGAACAAGGAATACTATCCCTCTCTTTCTCAGGAGAATGCCATTTACACGGACCGCCCCAGCAATTCTCAGCTGCGGTATATCGATTCCGTGGTCTCCGGCGTGGCCAACCGCAGCGAGGAGCTGAACGATGTCATCAAGCGCTTCTCCATCGGCTGGGATATCAGCCGGATTTCCCGGTTGACCCGCTGCGTCATGGAGCTGGCGATTTATGAGATTCTGTACGTAGACGATGTGCCCACCGGTGTTGCCATTAACGAAGCGGTCCGCCTGGCCAAGCTCTATGACGGCGACGATACCGGCGCATTCGCCAACGGCATTCTGGGCGCTTTTGCCAGAAGCCTGATGGAAAACAAAGAGGAAAACTGACATGGCTGTGATTGGAATCGACACCAGCAATTACACCACCTCCATCGCTTTCCTGGATGGGGAGCAGGGGGAGAATTGCGGAAAGCTGCTGCCTGTAAAGCAGGGAGAGCTGGGTCTGCGCCAATCCGATGCCGTTTTTGCACACATCAAAGGCCTGCCGGAGCTCTCCGGCAGGCTGTTTTCCCATATAGAGGGGAAGACGATAACGGCTGTAGGCGTCAGTACCCGCCCCAGAGCGGTAGAGGGCAGCTATATGCCCTGCTTCCTGGTGGGCTATTCCCACGCGAAGCTTCTGAGCGATGCCTTTCATGTGCCGCTGGTGGAGGTTTCCCACCAGCAGGGACACATTGCGGCGGCGCTGTGGAGTGCGGGGAGACTGGAAATGATGGATGCGCCCTTCCTGTCCTGGCACCTGTCCGGGGGGACCACCGAGCTTCTGCTGGTGGAACCGGAGGGAAAAAATGTGTGCTGCATCAAAATCGGCGGCACAACGGACATCTCCGCCGGCCAGCTTATCGACCGGACGGGGCAGCTGCTGGGATTGCCTTTCCCTTCGGGAAAGCATCTGGATGCACTGAGCCGGGAGGCGGAAAAGAAGGACAGCTTCCGGGTCAAGTGTGCGGACTGCTATTTCTCTCTGTCCGGCATTCAGAACAAGGTTGCCCAATATTTTGAGCAAGGGAATCCCCCGGCGGATACGGCGGCCTATGCACTGCGCTGCGTTTCCGGTGCCGTATACAAGGCTACCGAGCAGGCGCTGGAGCGGTTCCCGGGGCTGGAGGTCCTGTTCTCCGGCGGCGTGGCTTCCAATTCCATGCTGCGGGAGCGCCTGGCCCCTCTGAGTCCCATTTTCGCCCAGCCCCAGTATTCCACGGACAATGCCATGGGTGTTGCGGTGCTGGCCCAGAGAATGACGGAGGTGTGATATGCCCCAGATACTCTCAATTACCCAAGTTAACGAATATATTCAGGGAAAAATGAACGCTGATCCGCTCCTGGCCCAGGTGGCGGTCCGGGGCGAGATCAGCAACTACAAGTGTTACCCCTCGGGGCACCACTATTTTACGCTGAAGGATGAAGCTTCGGCATTGAAGTGCGTCATGTTCAAGGGCAATGCCATGGGGCTGCGCTTTCGGCCTGCCAACGGCATGAAGGTCATTGCGTTTGGACGCATTTCTGTCTATCCCCGGGATGGTGCCTACCAGCTGTATTGCAGCGCTATGAGCGTGGACGGCGTGGGGGACCTGTATGCCGCTTTCGAGCAGCTGAAAGCCAAGCTGGCAGCCAAGGGCCTGTTCGATCCGGAAAAGAAGAAAAAGCTTCCGAAGTATCCCGGCACCATCGGCATTGTTACCAGCTCTGCCGGTGCAGCGGTTCACGACATTTTGCGCATTCTGCGCAAGCGCTATCCTCTGGCCCAGGTAAAGCTCCTGCCGGTGCGGGTTCAGGGCGTGGAAGCCCCTGAGGAAATCGCCGGGGCCATCCGCTATGCCAATGCCCACCGTCTGGCAGACCTGCTGATCGTAGGCCGAGGCGGCGGCTCTCTGGAAGACCTGTGGGCCTTCAATGACGAGCGAGTGGCCTATGCCATCTACGAATCGGAGATTCCCATTATTTCCGCCGTGGGCCATGAGCCGGATGTGACCATTGCGGACTATGTGGCAGACCTGCGGGCAGCCACGCCCTCCAATGGTGCAGAGCTGGCCGTGCCGGACCGGGAAGCCCTGCTGCAAAACCTGGATGCCCTGAACGCCTCCATGGCCGCAGCGCTGAATCGGCAGCTGAAGCTGGCCGGGCAGCGGCTGGATGCCCTGGCTGCAAGCCCTGCCCTGCGCTCTCCCACAGCCTACCTGGACCGGAAGAGCAAGGATTTGCAGCTGCTGCAAAATCGGCTGGTATCGGCTCAGGAGCGGACCATTGCCGGGAGCAACGCCCGGTTTGTCAGCCTGGTGGCAAAACTGGATGCCATGAGCCCCCTGAAGGTTCTGAGCCGGGGGTACGCCATAGCCCACACACAAGAGGGCGCACTTCTGCGCTCCGTAAAGCAGACGGCACCCAATGACACAATCACCGTATCCGTTCGTGACGGTGAAATCACCGCCTCGGTTTTGAATGCAAAGGAGACTGAACATGAATCAGCAGAATCAGACGTTTGAGCAGAATATGCTTCGGTTGGAGCAGATTGTCCGAGCCATGGAGCGGGGAGATGTGGCACTGGAGGAATCTCTGAAGCTGTTTCAGGAGGGCACGGAGCTGGTGCGCGCCTGCGGCAAGCTTCTGGAGGATGCCAAGCTCCAGGTAAGTAAAATCACCGCCGGGACTGACGGCGAGCCCGTGGAGGAGCCCTTCGATGAGCAGCTTTGAAGCCCAGACCCGGCTGTACCGGGAGAAAATCGAAGCATATCTGAAAGAAGTCTATGCGCCCTTCCTGGAAGAGCCCCAAAAGCTGATTTTTGAGGCAGCGAACTACAGCCTCCTGGCAGGAGGCAAGCGGCTGCGGCCCATTTTTGCCCTGGATTTCTGCCGGATGTGCGGCAGGGATTACACAAAGGCCATGCCCTTTGCAGCGGCCATGGAAATGGTCCATACCTACAGCCTGATTCACGACGATCTGCCCTGCATGGACAATGACGACTATCGCCGGGGCCGCCTCACCAACCACAAGGTCTATGGAGAGGGCATGGCCGTTCTGGCAGGGGATGCCCTGCTGACCGATGCCTTTGCCATGGCCGCCCGGGCGGAGCTGAAAGAGCCGGAGGATATGCCCCTGGCCATTGGGGTGCTCAGCGAGTGCGCCGGTTCCCTGGGCATGATTGGCGGCCAAGTGCTGGATATCCTCAGCGAGCAGCGGCAGTGCACCGAGCAGGAGGTCCTGGACATCCAGACCCGAAAGACCGGTGCCCTCATCCGGGCAGCCTGTGTTCTGGGCGTTATCGCCGGCGGCGGCAGTGAAGCACAGCGGTGTGCCGCAGCGGAATTTGCGGGCCTTCTGGGCCTGGCTTTCCAGATCCGGGACGACATTCTGGATGTGGTGGGGGACGCCCAGGAGCTGGGCAAGGCCGTGGGCGTGGACGGAGATAAAAACACTTTTGTCCGGCTCTACGGCATTGAAAAATGCGAAAAGCGAGTAGAAAAATATACAGATATGGCAATTTCCAAGCTGGATGCTTTTGAGGACAGCAGCTATATGCGCGCACTCGCTCTGAGCCTGACCCAGCGGCGCAGCTGAGAAAGGGGAAGGCAACATGATTACGTGCTGTCTCCGGAGGCGGCGGGCGTCTTTGCCCACGAATCCCCCAGCGGCCATTATGCTACCCCGGTACAGATGGCCTATCTGGTAGAAAACGGAAAGGTTGTTGGCCGCCTGCCGGAGCTGAACATCAGCGGCGACTTCTTCACGATTCTGGGAGAGAACTACCTGGGTGCCATCCCGGACACCCTGCTGAATGACAACCCCGGAGAGCTGTGCGTTGCACGGATGCTGGTCAAGAAGTAACGGCAATCTGCGTTCTTGCAAAAAACAGAGCCCATTTCCTGAAACGGAGATGGGCTCTGCTTTTTTTACCGGCTGCAGCCGGTCCGCTCCGGACCATTCATGGCAGCGGTATATTCGGTTCGGAAGGACATGGTAATATCCGCAAGCTCCCGTTTGCCGAAAATATAGTCATCGTACATATCCGCAAGGCCACTCATGCAGTCATCGCAGCCTCCCAGCATTCCCAGGGATTCCTCCACGATTCTGCGGCGCTCGTCCTGTGTTGTGTCTTTAATCATCAGGCTTTTCATTTCAATCTCCTTTGCTTGCATATCCTGGCTGCATTTTAGCACAAAGATGGCCGCTTGTCTATTTCATGCTGCACATTTCTTGACAAACGCTCTAGTATGGCAATGTTTTTGGGGATTGCAAGACTTGCATGCCTTTGCTATAATGGGACGAAAAAGAGATACGGAGGTGCCGCCATGCGTTTTCCCTGCCTGGTGCTGGACCACGATGATACGGTGGTCCAGAGTGAAATGACCGTGAATTTTCCCTATTTTCTGCAAGTTCTGAACGCATTCCGGCCTGGGCAGACGACCACCGCAGAGGAGTATGCCCGGGAGTGCAACCGGGTCGGCTTTGCGGATTTCTGCCGCCAGCGCTTTCATTTTACGGAGCAGGAGATTCTGGACGAGTACATAGGCTGGAAGGAATACGTCAAGACTCATATTCCCGATCCTTTTCCGGGCATTGCCAATGTGATCCGGCGGCAGCGGGCGGAAGGTGGAAAGATCTGTGTGGTGTCCCACTCCTGCAATGAGAACATCACCCGGGACTATGCCCTGCATTTTGGTATCCAGCCGGATGATATCTTCGGCTGGGACCTGCCGGAGGACAAGCGCAAGCCCAGCGACTATGCCCTGAAAACCATTCTGGAAAAATACGGCTTCCGCCCGGAGGAGCTGCTGGTGGTGGACGACATGAAGCTGGCCTATACCATGGCGAAAAAGCAGAACGTGCCCATCGCCTTTGCCGCCTGGGGCCGCCAGAACTGCCCGGAGATCTGCAAGGAAATGCGTGCGCTCTGCAACTTCTGCTTCGATACCCCCCGGCAGCTGGAAGAATTTCAGTTTGGAAGCAAATAAATGTTTACACCCCTTGACAGAGCTGGTATAATAGTAGCACAGTGAAGCGGGGAGGTGAGCAGTCTGGAAAAGGAAAGCGTGAAGGTCATGGCCCGGAATCGGGAGGCCTACCACGAGTATTTCGTGGAGGAGGAGTTCGAGGCGGGCATTGAGCTGTGCGGTACGGAGGTCAAGTCTATCCGTGCAGGCAACCTGAACCTGAAGGATGCCTGGTGCGGCATTAAAAACGGCGAGATGATCCTCAACCAGATGCACATCTCACCCTATGACCACGGCAACATCTTCAACCGGGATGAGAAGCGCCCCAGAAGACTGCTGATGCACAAGCGGGAGATTATGCGTCTCTACGGCAAGGTCAAGCAGGACGGCTATTCTCTGATTCCTCTGTCCGTCTATTTCAAGGGCAGCCGGGTCAAGGTGAAGGTTGGCCTGTGCAAGGGCAAAAAATTGTACGATAAGCGCGCATCCGCCGCAGAGCGGGATGCCAAGCGGCAGATTGAGCGCGCAATGAAGGAGAGATAACCAATGAATCCTACGTTTAAGATCACCATGGAAAACGGCGGCGTCATCGAGGGCGAGCTGTACCCAGACAAGGCTCCCCAGAGCGTCTATAATTTCATCGATCTGTGCAATCATAACTTCTATGACGGCCTGATCTTCCACCGGGTCATTCCCGGATTTATGATCCAGGGCGGCTGCCCCGACGGCACCGGCATGGGCGGCCCCGGCTACTGCATCAAGGGCGAGTTCTTCTTCAACGGTGTGAAGAATGAGCTGAAGCACAAAAGAGGTGTGCTGAGCATGGCCCGCTCCTCTTCTCCCAACTCCGCAGGCAGCCAGTTCTTCATCATGCATCAGGATGCCAAGCATCTGGACGGCCAGTATGCCGCCTTTGGCAAGGTCACTTCCGGCATGGATGTGGTGGATGCCATCGCCTCCACCAAGACCGGCCCCAACGACCGGCCTGTGGCAGAGCAGAAGATCGCTTCCATCACCGTAGACACCCACGGGGAAACCTATCCGGAGCCCAAGAAGCTGCCTGATCCCTACGGGCGGTTCTGATAAAAACGCATTTCTTACCTCGGGGGTGCAAGCCCCCGAGCCCAGACGGGGCCGTACTGGTTTCGACGGGGGTAGTGAGGCTGGAATAGCGGGCCGTGGCGCCTGGCCACGATAAAACGGGCAATTTTTTAAATTTAACTGACAACACTACTGTTGCCCTGGCTGCCTGATTAGGCGCCCATCCGCCCCGGAAGGTCCACGAGCCGGGCTCGGGTGTGATTTGAGTGGAGACCGTGTGTGCGCTAAGCTTTGCGCGTACCATGAACAATGAAGCTACCAATTCCCGTAGGGTGTTTGTTCCCGCCGGGATGAGGGAATGTAAATAACAAACTGCGCCCGGAGAAACTCTTTCCAAGTTGCTTTCGGACAGGGGTTCGATTCCCCTCGGCTCCACCAATTTAATCGCAGGTCGAACCCCTGAGGTGACGATAGTCGTCTTGCCTTACGGTTTCGTACTTGCGACCCAGATTAAGGATAGGCTTTAAGCCTGTCCTTTTTCTTTTGGTAGTCGGTAGTCCGTTTTAACGAATTTTCCTTATATATACATGTAATGCGAGGGAGCGACAAGATTGCGCCTTGAGTCCCTTTACTTTTTGGAAAAATCTTTTTAGCTTTTACGAACTACCAGTACTACCAGATAGCCAAAGGCCTTGCAAATCAAGGACTTTCTTCGGTAGCAGGCTTAGTAGCAGAGGGCTCGGGCTCGACTACCTCGACTGCTACGGAGACCCGCAGGAGTTGTCCTTCGGGGACGAAGGCCTTGATTTGCTTTACAAAGCTCGCCGCATTGAAGGCTCCGGAGAAGCAGAACGAGAAGTTCTCCAAAGTTATTTTTTTTGTCGGCGCATTCGTGCTGATACCATAGTCCTCTCGGAATCTCTCGAGGTCGTCCTTCGTAGGCTGAAAACCTCGCTTGAAGGAAAAGCCTCTTTTGCTCAGGTAAACGCCGACCGCACCGGCGTTCGCGCCCATAAGCTCAGCGAGCGCAGAAGGCCCGACGCGGTACTTGTCAACGATGTTCTGCACGTAGCTCTTCTGCAAGCCCTCGGGAAGGGCCTTGAACTCTGCGTAAGTGATACGCTTTTTCAGGTTGAGCGTGTAGGTAGGACCGCTCATTTCTCTCATCTCCTTTGCCGTGTATTGCGGTAGGCGGCAACCGCTATGGCTGATGCGCTTCTTAGCACTCCGGGCCGTTATCGCCTTTTCTCGTACATCTTCTTTGAAGAGGTACTCTTCGTCTCTCATATAAACCTCCCCGGGCAAGCCCCAGACCTCCCGTATCGCGTTTTAGCTCAGGGGCCCTTAGATTTACCCTCTGAAAACTTTGGACGCGATACGGGCCATTCTGGAGTCCTTTTAGTCAGCCCTCTCCATAGCGACCTCGCAGATACCGCAAATGAGGCTGAGGTCGGCGGTCGTCTTAACTTCCTGCCCGCAGACCGGGCAAACGTAGCGGTGAGGCTTTTCGCGTTCGGCCTTCGCTTTCTCCTCAGGCATAACGCGGGCGAACGGGACCTCAAGTACAAAGCCGTTATCCTCGAGGGTCTTCTTGAAGGCCTCGGTCGGATTTGTGTGGGAGAAGCCCACGGTACGGTCATACCCGATTTCAAGGTCTCTTGCCTCAGCCTCAGCCTTGAAGGTCTTGTTGTGGTAGCGGCCTTTCTGACAAGTGTCCTGAATCTCATTCACAAGGCAGTAAAGATGGACCATCTCATGGCACATCGTCGCAGCCGTATTAGCAGACGGACGATTGAGGAACTCGGCGCCGATGTTGATTTCGTACTGGCCGTCGTTCTCGCTCTTCCAAATCTTCTTAGTAGAGCAATGACCGTAAGCCTTAGGGGTGGACTGAACGGTGATGACCGGTTTCGGCAGCGCGTTGTCGAAGTAAACGCGATTCAGAATGTCGAACAGGCTCTCGAGCTTAGTCACGACGTCCGACATTTTCATGGGCTCGTCGTGTTTGACCTCAGTCTCAGCGGTCTCATTGACAACCTCGACGAGAGTCTCAGGCTCTTCGTAGAGCTTCCAGCGGCGGTCATAGCTTGCAGCAGCCATGATACTCGGCTCAGCGTTAGGCTCGTCCACGGGGACGGAGTGAATCTTGCGATTCTCCTCGTCAATGCTCACGACCAGACGGACCTCGTTGGTTTCCTTGTTGATAATCTTCTTGTTAGCGATAATGCTCATGTCTTTCATTATGTTTGCCTCCTTTGTAATTCCCAGTGTTTTCCAACTGACAATTATATTTTACCGTGTTCAGTAGAAAAAGGGAGCGCGTAAAACTGCCGGGATTCTGCGAACTTTTCGTTGCAGTTCTACCGCTTTTGGTAAGTAGTCAAGTCCCGGACTGCGGCGTCAAACTTTTCAAGGACCATATCAAGGTCCGTTCCGTTAAAGCACGCAAAGCCTTCCTCGGCGTCAAAGATAGCTTGATTGAAGTCTTTGCGCCGCGCGTCATGGTGAGGGCTGTCTACCGTAAGGCGTTTGACGAAGGCCTTTCTCAGTTCCTCATACATCGCTTTCCTCCTTATCCGGTTTTGTCAGGTCCTCGGGCTGGCAGTCGAGAGCCTGCGCGAGCTTGAGCGCCGTTTTGAGCGTGATATTCTCAGGCTTGATGATACCGACCTCAATATCACGGATTTTCTGGTAGCGGATTCCACTGACTTTTGCCAGCTCGGTGCGGCTGTAGCCTTTCGCGAGCCGCAAATCTTTAAGTCCCAAAGTGTCATTCTCCTTTCACCGCGGGGCACAAGGCCCCGCGGATTCATAGATTGATGATTAGATATAGAAGCCGAAGCAAACGCCGTTGGCGCTGCTGGCGCCGTTATAGCTCGCGTCGCCGTCGCTGTCCACACCGCAGAAGTTGTTGGAGCTGCTCCCATAAGGAGAACGCTCCCACCACCAGTTCGCATCTCCGTCTTCGTCGACCTTGATACGGTTGCGGCGGTCCTTGAAGTACTCGAACTGGAAGCCGCGGTCAGGGTCATTCTCGGTCCAGTCATGTTCACCGAAGACCTCCATCTCGGAGAAGAGCCAGAGCTTGTCCTCCTCTTCGCCGAACTTGCGGGGCTTGATAGCTGCGATAAGCGCGTCAGGGAGCAGCGCGATAACTTCCTCGTTGAGGTAGCGACGCATATCGCAGGCAAGCCAGCCGCCTTCGTTGGTCCACTCATTATTCATGCGGTGGTAGCCGAGCAGATTCTTCAGCCCGATAACGCCGTCGTCCATGACGACGAACACAACCTCGCGGCCGTCCTTGAGAGTCTCGACGATTTCATCGCCGACCTTGAGCGTACCCGGATTCACCCAGTTAAAGGCCCGGGTCTCTTTCGTTGTAATAGTTGCCATAATAAAAACCTCCTGAAAAATGTATTTGCTTATAAGAGCGTTCTGCTCTTGAGAAGCCTTCTGATAGTCCACATGTCGGAGCAGTACATCGGCGTAAACCAGTAGTTCTCCAATGAGTCGTCCGAGCGCATGGGCTCGGTAAGTGAGTTGCCTACTTTGATATAACCGGCGACACCGAGAAGTGAGAGCTGGATATAACACATATAGGCTACGGTATAGTCAACATCCTGCGCGGTCACGAGAATATGATTTTGCCAGTTCAGACCCGCCTTGTGTATCTGCTTAGCCGCGGCGTGAACTCCAGCAATCAAAGTAGCGCCGGCACCGCAAGCGCAGTCGTTAATTGAGATATAGCCTTTCGCCTCGATAGTCGGCAGCACGTTGTCGCAAGTCATTTCCGCCATCATTCGGCAAACATCGTAAGGCGTAAAGAACTGCCCGCCGGAGTCATTGCCGAGATTAAGCGCCATAAAGATACTTCCGAGGAAGTCTTGCTCTGGATTCTTCTCGAGAGCAAGGACCACTTCCGCAGCGAGCTGAGGAAAAATCTCTTGCTCCTTCTTGTTGTACTTCTGAATCCGCTTGAGGTAGAGTTCCTCGCGCTTTTCAAAGTGGGACTTGTCGACCGCGTTCGAGATAGCGCAAGCGTACATCGTAACGAAGTCCTGCCAGACCTCCCACGGAGTCCAGCGGTATGTAAGCTCTCGGAAGAGCTTTACAAAAGGTTGGTCATCGGTCTTTCCGACTCTTTTTGCCATTGAGTTGCCTCCTTTAATAAAGTAGTGTGCTAAAGCAATCAGCCCGAAAGAAACGCCCTTGCGGGCGAATCTTTCTTACGCTGTTGCGTCCTTATTCATTTGATAGTAATACCCGTGCCCAGTCTTTTCGTCATCAAAGGTGAACTCACAAATCTCATTGTAGCAAGCTCCATCAAAGCCGCGGACGAATGTTTGGCAATCATAGGGCAGGTCCCGACAAACCTCAGCCTCACATGGTGCAGACTCTGCAGGCTCTATGTAACGGTAATTGCCAGCGTAGCAGACTTTCTTGCCGTTGATAACAGCATAGTGGTGATTGCTGGGCTGAATGGGATTTACGAATTGCTCAAGCTCAAGGCCAAAATCAATACCTTTCTTTTTGCACGCAAATCGAATTTCTGCAAAAAACTTAGCCGGAGTTACGTTGTTCCGAGTAATTTCAATTTCATAAGTCATTTTATTTTGCCTCCCTGCTTTAGGTGTTACGCACCTTACATTTATTATTATGCCGCGTTTTACTGATTTCGGGAGCGCGCAAAACAGCCGGGATTTTGCGAACTTTCCATTGCGGTTTTACCGCTTTCAGTCAACCGCGTCTACCTCGCCGGCTCTCATAGCAGCCAGAATCGCGTTGAGCTCGTTTGCGAGGAAACGGTGGCACATACGCAGTTTCATGTCGAGCTCCTTCTTCGTGTATTTGCGGTCGACCGCTTTAAGGTAGTCGTACCACGGAGAAAAGTCCGGGTCGAAGAGCAGGCAATGCGTCTCATCATAGCAAAGCTCGAATACCTTCTTTACCTCAAAGCATTTGCTGAAATGTTCTGCCGACCGGCGAACGGTCCAGTTTGTAGCCTTTACGGCGTCCGCGCACCGCTGTAAGGCGGAGTAGCTGTAGCAAGCGCGTTGGAAATTCATAGAATCGTTACCTCCTTAGGGTTTACTTTCTCGCCTGAACGCGATATAATATATGAACACTCTTAAGCTCAGCCGGTCTTGTGACCGGCCAAGCTCTCGAGTGGACGAGGTTAGTCGTCAGTTACGTATTCAAGGTACTCGGTGTCGGTTGCGAAGAGCATGTACTCTCCGTTTACCAAGCCCATGAATCCGTAGTCGGTATAGTAGCCGTCCATGATTAACCTCCTTTCTGAGCTCTCGTTGCTGGAACAACGGGGGCTCTTTTCTTTGTCAAGGCTTTCCCCTTGACAATTATTATTTTACCGTGTTTGGTAAGAAAAGGGAGCGCGCAAAACAGCCGGGATTCTGCGAACTTTTCGTTGCAGTTCTACCGCAAATAGTAAAAGGCCGGAGCCGTCCCACGAAGGAACGACTCCGGCCTTATCTCTTAGGTGAGCTGATTTACTTTTTTCTGTACGGCGGCGTAGTCATACCCCGCAGCTTCAAGCCGCTTCTTACGCTCTGCGCCGTTGCCCCACTTGCCTTGCAGGACTTCTCTGGCAAGCTCGTCGACCGACTTGCCCATACCCTCCTCAGTGGTAAGGAACGCCGAAAAGCCTGCGGCTTGCAGCTTCTTCAACGCGGCCTCCGCGTTCGCTTTGACCTTGAAGGCCCCGACCTGAATCTTGTAGAGGTCTCCGGCCTTCACCATGTAGGTATCAAAGCCTTTCGCCTTGACCTTAGCCAGCATGGCATCTGCGTTTGCCTTAGACTTAAAAGCACCTGTCTGGACGCGATACAAGCCCCCAGACGGCTTTTCAGGCTCGGGCTTGATATTCGTACTCCCGAGGCGTTTGTTGACCTCAGAGGCAATCTGGGCGTGCCGTTCATAGAGGTATGTACCGGGGCAACTCTTATTCGCAAACCACCGGTGCACGGTCATGTTCTGCTTGTCCGGCTGACCGATAAGAGACTTGTCGGCCTTCCACTTGAGTTCCTTGATACCGTTGCGCTTGCAAATATCGACGAGCAGGTCGATGAGCGCGGCGTAGGCCTTATCCGTAACGGCGTAAGGCTCTTTGGTATCGCTGGCGACCTCAATCGTGATTGCGCGGTTGTCGTTCGCCGCATTCGAGGAGCACCACGAACGGTCTTTCTCCTCGACATACATGCCGATACGGCCGTCGTAGCCGATACCGTAGTTGCTGGACGCCTGCCGGGAAGTAGGCGCGAACACGTTGCCGAGGGTTTCGACCGAGCATTGACCGACCACGCAATGGATAGTTACGGTATCGATTTTGTGGTTACGGGGGCTCGATTTATTCGGCGAGATTTTCGTATAGCTTACGAGCGGGCTGTTACTCATTTTCGGTACCTCCTTCTGTCTTAGCGTTCAGGATAGCCACGAACTTAGTAAAGGCCTCCTTGATGTACTTGCAGGCCACGAGCAGCACGGCGCCGATAATAATGAGGTCCGCGAAGAGGTCGGAATACTCCTCGGGAATCGCCCAGCCGACTTGATTTGCGAATAGGGGCAGAGTCGTGATTGCCGTGCAAAGCAGCGTCAGCCCGACCACGAAGGTCAGAATCTTGAGGCCGCTCGCAATGAGCTTGTCCTTGTCAAAGGACTCATGCAGAATCTTGATGTTGTACCAGAGCGAAAAGGCAACGTTCGCGAGGTACGCGGCGAGGAAGATAAGCATGGCCCAGCCGATGTTGATAAGGTTTTGCAGTACGCTTTCTAACATGGTTTTAGTCCTCCTTTGAATCATTGTATATATCAGGCCCGTACTTCTTACGGAGCTTGATTCGGTTTTCGGCTTTCGCCTTACTGTAGTAGAAGCCGGTCGCGGTAGCGAGCTCGGCGAAGATGGCGGGGATAAGGTACGCAAGCGGCGAAGTGTCGCCGGTTTTCCAAACAATGGCCAAAGTAAAGACCGTTACGACTCCCGTAGCGGTCCCGACAATGGCGATTATGATTTTGGAAAACTCTCGTTTCTTAGCTCTCATCAGGCGGCGAGACCGGCAGCTCTAAGAACTTGTTATGGAGGTCGTCCATAACGCCGTTCACGCCGAGGGAGTGGTACTGCTTCCAGCAGTTCTCGAAGTTTTCCCGGGCGTAGATAGGAGCGAAGCTGCGTTCCTCCCATTTGTTGTAGTCGCTAATCATCTGCGACCTGAGCAAGGCTTGCAGTCCCGCCTTTACCGCAGCCGTGTCCAGAGCGTTCTTCTTGACGAAGGAGTGCAGATACTTGAAGATGGCCGCAATGAGCGCAGGCACGCCCAAAAGGCAGAGCCATTGATAAACCGTCATTCAGTAACCTCCTCCCAGCCGTAGACCCCCGGCTCCCAAACATTATTCGCGGCAGTACTTACCCAGTGCTTGCCGTTGTGCGCAACCTTATCGCCGAGCGCGTAGGCGTCATGCGCGCCGAGGGGCTGAGACCATTCGGGGTACTCGGCCGTAGGGTCTCCGATTTCCTTCCAAAGACTTGCGGTAGCCGGCGGCGTCCAATCTGCTTGCGAGCTGTGCGCTTGTACGCAGCGGTACAGTTTTCCTTTGTAAGAGCAAATCGCCTTGACCGCATAAGCTACCGGGTATGCCCATTCCGAAAACTGCTCGGCGTGTTCCGTGAGAGTCGCGTCGTCGAGCTGTTCTGTCTCTGCCATTTTCACGAAAACAAGACTCGCGAGCTCCGGAGCCCGCGCTTTTGCGAGGGCGGTCAGATTCGCCTCAGTCGTGTAGAACTCCCCAGCATGATAGAAGTAGAAGCCGGCGACAACTTCCGCGGGAACACTCTCGACCTCAACGAGGGTATGCCGGTCGCAGAGATACCCGACCTGCTGAGTAGGCCAGAAGGTGTTGGAGTCGTTCGAGTAAATCGCGTCGGCTTTGTCCTGCTCGCTGAGAACGACGACGCCGTTTGCCTGCCTGCGAACATAACAGGGGCGCTCGCAGATTTCGACAATGAGATTTGCCGAGTTTGTGATTAAGTACATAGCGCTTTCCTCCATTCGATTTTATTGTTCGGGTGGAATCCAAACAGTTTCTTAAAATATAGGTCCATGCGCTCGACGGCATGGAAGCTGTTTCCCCGCTTCATGTGTCCGCGCCAGCTCTCATAGGCGCTGCAAATATCTGAGAGCGGAAATACATGCCGAACGAACTTGCCGGCAATTTTCACGACTCTGCCCTCGATATTCCAGAGCTTGAACTTCTTGAGCTTGCGCCGGATTTTCTTAATACTCTCAAAGCTCATTTTGCGAAGGACCTTCCCGGTCTCCGTCAGCTTGAAGCGGATTTGCAGGAACTTGAAGCCCTCACTGAGCTTCTTGATTTTTGTCTTTTTCGTATTAAGAATAATGCCGAGCGAATCGCAGACCTCTTTCATGCGAGTAAGACACTCTTTGAGGTATTCCTTGCTCGGGTGAATCAGATAGCCGTCGTCCATATATCTGGCGTAGCCTTTAATACCGAGCTTTTCCTTGATGAAGTGGTCGAGCTTGTTCGGTAGCATAAGAGCTGCAGTCTGCGAGATTTGACTTCCGAGTCCGTAACCAATGGGGCCGAAGTTATCGAGACACTCATTCGCGAGAGCCCTGATTCTCACATCATGCACGCGCTTTGCCAGCTCACGGCTGACCGGCCAATGCCGCGCGTTGGCGAAGTAGTTGGAGAAGTCGAAGAGAAGAACATAGCCCTCCCGGCCGTACTTCCTGTAATGCCTTTGCAGGTGGCAGGAGAGACGGTTAAGAGCGAAGTCGATTCCCTTGTTTTCGGTGCTCGCGCCGTTGTCGTAGATGAACGACGGTTTTAAGGTCGGGTTGATGACCTTATCGCAGAGCGTTCTCTGCACGACGCGCTCGCTGATATGAATGCTCCTGATGTGCCGCATTTTCCCTCGGTCGTAGAGGTCAAACTCGATAAAGCCTCGGCTCTTATACGTCCCGTCAAGAAGCGCGCGCCGAGTTGCGGCCGTATTCGTTACGAGATTGAAGCGGTAAGTCTGCGTGGAGCTTTTCCAGCTAACGCCGCGGCAGCAGATATGCCCGGATTGATATAGGTTTTCATAAGAAAAGACGTCCTCAAAATCTCCGCAGGATTTGCTGAGAGCGAGGCGTCTTTCTTGCCGTTTCTTGACTCGCCTCTGATAGCGAGCCTCGTGTCTTTCTTCGCTTGTCATTAAAAATTGTCCCCTTCGTACAGTGTTGCAGGATTTCACGCGTAAAAGTAACTGCATAGTAGTACCGCCCATGAAACACGGTCCGCGTAAACCGTGCCATGCAAGCAGCGTCCGAGCGACTACATCAAAGGAGTGTTTTAGCCAAAAGGCAGGGTACGAGTCATCCTTCCATAAAGGTACTGATTTCGGCGGTTTCCCGCTTACTACGTCGGACCTGATTCCTTATGGAATCCGAAGCAAACGCCGTTGGTGTTGTTGGCGTTGTTATTGTTCGCGTTGCCGTTGCTGTTCACATTGCAGAAGTTGTTGGAGTTGCTCCCATTAGGAGAACGCTCCCACCACCAGTTCGCAGGACAAGACAACAGTATCATGACAGGACCCGTATATCGGTTAGGGCAGATTCTTGAATCGCTCTTTATCCGATTTCTTTACGCCGGAAATTAGCTTAGCCTCCTCACTGATGAGGGAAGCCCACTCCTCGAGAGAATTATCGAGCCAGCGCAGCTTTTCAGGATTTTGCTTGAGAAGGTCTGCCATAATTCCGAGCTGACCGATAAGCGCCTGAAGCATGGCGTTTGCCTCGATAAGATGGTCCCGCCGAAGCTGGGCCTCGTGCTGATTTCCGGGAAAAACGCTGTTCGCCATTTTGACCTCATTGTAGACGGTATCGGCGAGAGCGCTTAGCTCCTGAGCGCCATAGAAGGTGTACCTCTTCGGCATTTTCAGGCAGCATTTTCTTGTATGCACGGCGAGCTTGCGCGCAGTCTCTACGAACTGGACCGAGCTGTCTCCTCGCAGTGCTTTATAAACTGACATAGTTAGCTTTTACCTCCTACCGGGGCCACAAGGGCCCCGGATTGACTAAAGATAGTAGATTAAACACAGAAGCCGAAGCAAACGCCGCCGGCGTTGATGGCGTAGTTATTGTTCGCGCTGCCGTTGCTGTTCACATTGCAGAAGAAGTTGGAGCTGCTCCCACTAGGAGAACGCTCCCACCACCAGCTCGCAGACCCGGAGCCGTTGGAGAGGTATTTGATTCTGTTCGCGGCGGTAGCAAAGTAGCTGTACTGCGAGCCCTCACCGGCTTTCGAGTAGGTAGTCGAGCCGAAAATCTCAATCTCAGAGAAGAGGAAGAGCTTCATCGAGTTTGTGTTGATAGTCGAGCTCTGACTGCCTGCGGAGGTTTTCTTATTGACGCTCTTGAGCACCGCCTGCAGGTCGGACGGCAGAGTCGGCAAAAGCGTGTTTTGCAGCCACGAGTACATTTCAGAGCCGGTAAAGCCACCGCTATTTGTATTCGAGGCATTCATTCGGCGCGTAGTTGCCATAAGATTTTTCATGCCGAAGGTAATACCGGCTTTACCGCCGCTTGCGAGGTCGTCATGATTGAAGCCCATAATTACGAGCGTCAGGGTCTCGCTTCCGACCGTGATGTCCTTCGTGTCGCCGACAGACCAGAGCTGAGACGCCTTGCCCGTGGCAGAGGCTTTAGCAATCTGCGCCCATGTGTTCTTAGAGAGCACGCTGTTGAAGAACAGGCACTCAACGGAATAGGTCTGCCCGGAAGTCGTGATTGCCACGCTCACGGAGTCGGTCGTCTCTCCGCTCTTCGTAGCGGTAACGGTATAGGTACCGGACGCGGTAATCGTCAGGGAGAGCACGCCGCTCGAAGGCACGGTGCCGGAGAAGGTCTTCGTGCCGTTCGTGGCGGTAACGGTAGCGCCGGAGTCCGAGGTTACTTTCAGCGTAGCGGAGAAGTAGGAGAGCGAGATTTTATACTGCTTCACATCGTCCACGACAACGCTCTCGGTCGCGGTCTGCCCGTCCTTCGTCGCCGTTACGACCCATGTACCGTACCCCGTCAGATTGAAGGTCACGGTGCCGGTGCTTGTAGCGGTCAAGGTCTTCGAGCCGCATTTGCAGGTGACGGAGCTGCCGCTCGGAATTGTGGCGATAATCTGAGGCGGTATGCCGACCGTACCGAGCTGAGATTCGGGAATCTTACCGTCGCTTCCCAGAGTAGCTACGCCGCCTGCCGCGCCTTTCTGAGAGGTAGGGATATAGCTGAGGGCGGGAATCTGCGCGACCGGGACCTTCTTATTCGCGTCAAGGGACGCAACGCCGTTCGCTGCGGCTTTCTGCGAAGTCGGGATATAGGACAGACTCGGAAGCTGTTCCTCTTTCAGCTTGCCGGACTCGTCGAGGTCTGCCTTGTCCTTAAGTGCGGCGTCGATTTTATCCGCGTTCTCATTGAGGTCCGCAACGTCCGTGAAGTCTTCCGGCGCCGGCTTTTTCAGTTTGTAATTGTCTGTGTAGGTAGCCATTAAGTAAGTACCTCCTCTTTCAAATCTTTCCACGTGAGCGGCTTGACCTCGCTCCATTTATAGGGCTTGACCTTAGCCCACGTGTTATAAAGAAGCTCTACCGTAAAGACCATGTTGTACGGCAAAATGCGCTCAAGCGTCTCGGAGATAATCATCTCCTGCTTCTTAACGCCGAGCGCGACTTTCACATTGACGGTAAAGGTCGCCGTCGTGATAGTCAAAATATAGCCTCCCGCTCCGCAGAGAGACTCAAGCAGAGCGGCGAGGCTTTTCCTTGTATACGGAATATTTTCATTGTACCGGCTGAGCAGCCGGAGCTTGCGGTCGTCAAGAGTATCAGTCGCAAAGGGCGTGATACCCAGCATTTTCTCTCTGCGGGCCACACCGTTCTCGGTGGCCTCGGAGATAAACTGGTCGTTCATGCAGTCCTCGCAGGCGTCCCAGATAGCTTGTACCTCCGGGGTCTCAGCCTCCATAATTGCCCGCATTTCCTGCACGTCTTTCAGCACATCGGGAAGATACTCTTTGAGGTCGATGGTCCTGATATTGTTGAAGTTACGCATTTGTGAACGACCCCCTCACAGCGACCGCGTCCTTATCGAGCGTGAGATTTCCTGCCTGACCGTTCAGGGTCGTGCCGGAAATGTCGACGATACCGGCTAACGCGAGGAGTCTCGACTCGATTTGCGATACGCGGACAATCAGCCCGGCCTCTTTACTCCATGTCGAGTTGAGCTCGAGATAATAGGCGTCAAGAGCGCTTTGAATGTACGGAAGGCACTCGGTCAAGTTCCAGCCCGCGGCGAAGGTCAAGGTCGTAGAGATATTGACCGTAGTACCCGCTGCGCCGACGACCGTAACCTCATGGTCGATAGGGGCAAGACCTATACCGTCGCCGCTGTTCTGCGTCGGGTCGATAGCCGTCTGAACGGTATTGATAAGGGTATCGGAAGGCGGCTGGTAATCGCTTCCCGTGATAACGAGCTTGACCGTTCCCGGACCTTTCCACGCACGGTAGGGCTTGCACCCGCCGACGCCGGGCAGAGCCTCGGTAACTTCGATATACTGCCCGCGATTGAAGCCGTAGGACTGACTCTCAAAGCTGTTGAGGTAGCGCAGTCTCAGGGTCTCGGTTGCTTCTTCGTCTTCGCCGTTGATAACGATACTCGTCAACTCCGCGGTCGCAAGCCCCTCGATATACTCGATAGGGATAAGCTGACCGGTGTAGCCGTTCGGGCCCGCACCGGCGGTCTCGCAGGTAAGGTAATACTTGAGAGACTCGATTTTCTCGGTCACGGTCCAGTTGTATTTATCGCAGGAGAAGCGAGTGCCGATAGGAATATCCATACTGAACTCGCCGATACCCACGGCGCAGGTTGCAGGCAGAGGCGTGATACCACGCTCCGCGCAGCGCATGATAAGGTAGTCTCTGCTCGCGGTGTCGGCAAAGGTCTCGTTGAGTACGGTATCGAGAGCCACGTAAATCATGGCACTCTCAAGGGAGTTTGGCGCAAGAGCGTCGAAAATAATCGAGCCCTCGCGCTTATCGAGGCTCGACGCTACGCGGGCGAGCTTCTCTTGAAGAATCGCCTCATAGGTTTTATCCTCATACATCGGTTTCCACCTCCAAATCGCCGAAAATGCTATGCACGGTAAAGGTGACGTGCACGGTCTTTTTTCCGGTCTCAAACTCAAAGCCGTCTACTGCGGTGATTCGGTCGTCCTGCAGTAGGGCTTCTGTAATGCAACGCTTAATCTCTGGAAGCGCATACTCTTTCGGCTGGCCGATAAGCTCGACGAGCTCAACGCCGTAGTTCCACGAGTAAATGAGATAGGCGTATCGCTCCGTGCTGAGAATCAGGTAAATAGCCTGCCTCAGTGACTCGAGCTCGTCTACCATGCCGCGAATGCGCCCATGCTCAATATCCAGAGCGTAAGTAAGACTCGGTTGAGTCTCGACCTCAAGCGTCAGGAGGTCATTGTCTACTTTCGGTATCATGTAGGCGCCTCCACTCTGTCTATGATAATAAACTTCTGCCCGCCGTCGGTACGGAGAAGCAGCACCTGCTCGCCGGCTTTCAGTCCGAGGTGGACCTTGAAGGCCTTCTTGCCCTTATAGGCATGCTTGTGGCTCGCAAATGAAGCGTCTCCGCTTCCACCTGCGGTATTTTCGGTCTGATGGTCTACCGTCATATAAACGGTATAGTCCCGGACCGCATTCGTTAGGATAAGCTGCGCCGCGGTGAGCTCGAGTTTCTGGTCGACCTGCACCTTGAGCGGCGATACGCTCGTCACCTTGCCGAGAACGAAGGCGAAAGGCTTTGCGGCATTGACCGCCTCAAGCGCGGCGCGTTTTACGTTTTCTAAAAAGCCGTTCATATCAAGTGACAAATGTACCACCTCGCAATTTCAGGTCCATCAGGTGCTGCTCTTGCTTGAACTTATGCGTCACCGATTCGACCAGTAGGTAGCTCTGGACGTTGATGTCTCCGAGCCCCAGCTTAACAATAACGGACGAGCCCGCCCGGACTCTCGTATCGCCGAGCGCGTCGGAGATAGAGAGCGAGCGGGTTTTTGTGTTGTAGAGCTTTAGGAGAGCCTCTGCCTTTGCCGCGCCGCTTGCGGAGAGCTCGACGGTATCGGTGTATTGCAGAAGGCCCCACTTGTTGATATTCGAGCTGTCCTTCGCAATGAAGATTTCGCGCTTGCCCGAATCCTTGTTCTCAAAGGTAATCTTGATTTGGTTGTAGGTCTGCTTGTCGATGGTGCTCGAATAGGAGTACTCGCCGATAGTGTCGGCGTCGATAAGCAGATTCAGCTTCATGCTCTCGATGTCCTGCAGCGTCAGCTTGCCGACTTTATCGTAGAGCACATAGAGCTTAGTTTTCGCCCGAAGCGTCTCATCAAGTGCATTCTGGGCGATGTCAAAGAGCGTAGCGTTGTCCTCAGTCCTCGAGCCGATAACATATCCCGTGTCCTCAAGAGTTCCCACACTGAGACCGAAGTCCTCAGCTATCATCTTGATAACGTCGCTCGCTTTCTTGTTCGAGTAGACATAGGTGTCCTTATTCTTGAAGTAGCGGAGCTGGTCGTAGGCGGTAACCTCGATAACGTTCGGCGTGCGTCCCGAGCGGCTCTTTGTAAAGACAAAGCCGTAAAACATGTCCGTCCCGTCGACGGACAGCTTTACGGCGTCTCCTTCCTGAAAAGACAAGACGGAATCCTTTACCACGGAAAACTTGAGCTTTCCGGGAGAGCCCTTACGGTCCCACGAAAGGCTGATACCTTCCTCAACAATGGGGTAGAGAATCGTGCTGCCGCTCTGAATGATTAAATCTACTTTACTCATGGAATCGTCAACACCTGCCCCGGGTAAATAAGGTTAGGATTCTTTATCTTGCCCTTATTCGCATTATAGATTTTTGGGTACTGCGCTCCATTGCCATAATACTTCTTAGCGATGTTCCAAAGGCAATCGCCCTTCTTTACGGTATAGGATTTCGTCTTAGGCTTGCTCGAAGTCTCGCGCTTCTTCTCCTCCTTAATAGTCGGCTTGCGCGCAGCCGCGACCGGTTTCGTAACCGTGACGGTCTTCGTCGCATAGTCGATATACTGCTTGAGCGTTACCGAAACGGTCACGTCCGGGCCTTTTGTGGCGTCCTCTGTGATGTTGTAGCTCTCAAGGCTTACTTTCATATTCGTGTCGAACAGAAGTCTCCCAGAGGGCGACACACGGCTCACGATGAAGCGGAACGGAGTCTTGCTTGTCATGTAGTTCTCGAAAACGCTGAGGTAGTAGTCAGGCTTGCGAAAGGAGTCCGCAAAAGAGTACTGCCCCAGCATAGGGAGAACGACGTCAAAGCTGATTTCGGTCAAGCCGGGAGAGCGCAGGAAGTTTATATCGCCCTCATTGACAAGGGTAAGCGTTTTGTTGTTCCCCTTGATTTTGGTTGTCAGCTTTTGCGGCGTAACCGGTAAAAGCAGACTTCCGAAGTAAAAGCTATACATTATTCATGCACCCCCTCAGCAGCGACCTCGAGCGCTTCCGCGAAGCCCTCGGTCAGAGTATTCAGCACGCCGTCAAGGTCCATATCGGAGTCAATGCGGTTAGTCATGCCGGTCATATCGATTTTGACCTCGGCGGTCGTGAAGCGGTTGATTGCTTCCTGCTCCGCAAGGTCTCTCATATACTTCAGGTCCTCGGTCGTTTCCTTCAAGGACGCGGCTGCGCTTCCTGCGCTGTCGTTAATGCCGGTGGTGTCTGCGCCAATACCGTCGAGAGCGGTCTGCTCCGCGGAGCTGTCCGCTGCAGCGTCGGCCTTTGCCTGTGCATAAGCGGCTTGCAAAGCGTCGACAGAAGAATTGAGCTCGGCTTTCAAAGAGTCGATATGCGCGTCTCTTCCGGCTTTCGCGCTCGCGAGCTCGCTCTCATACGCGGCAAGGTCTGCCGCACGAGCGGACTTTGCGGCCTCGTTTTCTGCGGCCGCAGTCGTTGCAAAGGTCACATGCTCGATAGCGTCGATACTCACGCCGGGGATTTTATTCAGCACCCCGATGAACTTATTGATAATATCGATAGCGCCGTTAATCATGTTTTGGAGAATCGTCAGTACAGAGACCTTCATATCCCCCATGAAGTTCGCGATTGCTACGCCGGCTTTCTGCCAGCAGAGCTTGAGCTTGTCTACGAGGTCAATGACCCAGTAGACGCCAGTAAAGAACGCGAGCTTGACCGCGTTCCAGCCCACGATAAGCGCGAGCTTGCAAATCTCCCACGCATTTTTAACGCCGCCGATAGATTGAATCCACCGATACATCGCCGCGACAAGTACGCCAATGATAAGGGCAATCCAGAGAATCGGATTCGAGAGGAGCGAAACAATAAGGGCCTGATTTGCCGCGACAGCCAGCCACTGGGCAGCGGCATGGACGACCCACGCAACGGCGAGAATGCCGACCGTAGTAGCCAGCCCCACGAGTACCGCGCTGACCATATCTGCGTTCTCCGTGAGGAAGGCGACGATATTATTCAGCCACGAGACGATGGTCGTAAGGACCGGCAGAAGCTGCTCAGCCATAACGCCGGTAAACTCGAGCCAGCTCTCGGAGAGAAGCCGGGTCTGGTTGGCGTAGCTATCCTGCGTGCGGGCAAAGTCGCCTTGCGCGTCGGCGGTCGTGCTCATAAGGTAATTATACCGGAGCATAACCTGCTCAGCCTGAGACATTTCATTGTAAGAGGTTTTGATACCCTGCGAGAGGGCGTAAGCCTCAAGGTTGGCGACAGACATGTTAATGCCGAGCTGCTTCAAGGGCTCCGTCTCGCCGGAGATACCGGAACGGATTTTCTCGAAGGCAGTCTCAAGGTCAAGGTTATAGAACGACGCCATATCGCCGGCAAGGCCGACCATATCTTTCGACATGTCTACGATAGCGTCGCCCGCAAGACCGGAAGACTTGAGCATGGCGCCGATGGTGCCGGCGTACCGCTTTGCGCTTACCTCGTTCATGCCGTAGGCGGCAAGACACTCTTTCGACCACGAGTTGATAGCCTCCGTAGCGCTTCCGAAAGTAACGTCGACGACGTTTTGGACTTCGGCAAGGTCGGAGGCATAGTCAATTCCGGTCTTGATAGTATCAAGCGCTTTGCGGGCAATCATCACAAGCCCGATGGCTTTCGCGAGTCGGCTGAAGGCATCGGTCGATTTATTCGTATGGTCTTCCAACTGGTCCAGCGCGGCGCTTGCTCTGGCAAGCTCCTCACGGGCCTCTTGAATGGAGGCGGTGTCGATAGCCCGTCCGGACGCGTCCTGCATAGCCTCGAAGCTATTAAGTACAATGTTCATCGCCTTATTGATACTCTTGAGCGGGCCGGTCATGCCGTCCGTAAGTACGAGCTGCGACTTGATAAGGGCCATAGGCCTCCTCCTTTCCGGGAGCCAGCACTGAGGCTTGACCCGGCTTTACCTCAGTGCTTTTTCCCGTGTTTTGCTTTGGCCGCTTCTTTCTTCTCCTGCTCGACCTTTATATCGATAGCGGCGATAATGAACGCCTGCGTATATGGGTCCATGTCAAGGAATACATTCGGCGGCCACTTGAACTTGTGGAGACAGTAATAGACGTAGTTCGCCTCCGGGTCGTCTCCGAGTATTAGTTTTTTGCTTCTTCCACCATTTCGTCGCCAGACTGGAAGCCGTTGACCTGCAGGACCTTAGTGGAGTAGTCCTCGAACTCGGCGGGAGTCAGCATAGTGGTGATAAGCTGCTCCGCACCCATAACGCCGTAGCTCTGCTGGAGCTCGGCGTCGTTCAGATTCGGGAACACCGTGCAGCGGACAGCTACCTTCGCGAGGTAGGCGTTCGCGTCGAAGTCCTGCGTAAACTGGCCCTTGCGGCCGGGTACCGGGACGGTACGCATGCAGGCCTTTCTCAAGCCTGCGTTCTCCGCTGCGGTAATGCAGCAGATTTCCCACGGCATAGCCTCGCCGGTATCGGGGTCAACGAAGCGGTCGGAAGCGATAAAGGTAACGTTGTCGATTTTCTTCGCGTTCTGAGCAAGGAACGCAGTCAGATTCTTAGCCATAATAAAATACCTCCTGTTTTATGTTGGTTTACTGCATGCCGTTCAGCAAGCTAAAGGTCTCGGGCATTTCCCAGTCGTCGAAGGTGCCCTCGAGTTCCTCGTCGAGAGTCTCGGCGTCGGCGTCAAACTTCGCCAGAATGCCGCCCTTAGTGAGGCAGTTCTTCAAGATGATAGTCTGACGGCCGACAGAAGCGGTCGGGTCTTCGTTCGCGACCTGAATATCGAACGTAGGCATAAAGCCGGTACGCTTATACTCGAGGAGCATTTCGCGGAAAACGGACTGGTTATAGTGGGCGGTGCCGCTCCACGTGCCGGACCAGCCGGTCGGCTTGTTGCCCTTGCCGGACTTGCCGAGGATAGGCACCTCAGCTACGGAGATGTCCATTTTGGACTCGAAGGAATAGAGCTGCATGAAGCAGTATCTGTTACCGTCGGCCATCGTGACATACGCGGAAGCCTGAGAGCCCGCAATCGCGTCAAGCGCGTTCATAATAGGCTGAGCCATAATTCAAACCTCCTTACATGATGATAACGCTCATATAGAGCTGAGCCATAGCGTTCACGACGTTCAGGTCCTTCACAGTGCAAAGGACAGCTTTCTTCGTGTCGCCCTGCTCCACGGTTACGCTGTCAGGGTCGAAATCCTCGATAGCGCGAATGGACTCGAGGTCCTGATGGAGCTTGCAAATATCATTCCAGAGAGCGATTCTGCCCGCTGCATCATTCGGCACGGTGCCGAGGTAGCGCGTGTTGAAGAGGACGGCCGTATCGTTCGCAATCTGGTCACAGACGCGGATAGTCTGGTTCGACTTGAAGACGTCGCCCTTCGTGTCGGAGACAGTAATCAGGGAATCGATGTCCTCGAGAATGCGAACGTCGCCGTTGACATTGTGGAACATCAGGCGGCCGGCCTTGATTGCTGCCTCGAGCTCGGCCTGCGTTCTGTCCACGTCGACGGTGAGCTCGCCGTCGTACCTCTTGTTCGTGTTGGACTTGTTCACGGCGCAGCCCGCAGACGCGCCAGTCATCCAGTACACGAGACCGTACTGACCGAGACCCGGAATGCCGGAATCGTAGTCCGTCACCTTGCTGCCGATTTCGATAACGCCCTCATAGTCTGCGAGCTTCTCGTTGGAATCGAGGTTAAAGATAACGGTCTGGAACTTCGCGCCGACCTCGTCACGGAGACGCTTTGTGTAGTTGATATACAGCTTGATAGTGGTCGAGTCATCGGACGGGCAGCCGAGAGTATTGAAGCTGTAGCTTTCAAACTTATCGAGCGCCGCCTGATGAGCCGCCGCGTTTGCCGTGCCGTTCGTGCCGCCGGTGAGCGGGGTCTTTGCAGTCGCGGCGAGAGACGCGGTAGTCTTCCACGTTACGAAGTCGTTATCCTTGAGCGCGGTAGCCGCAGCCACGGTCTGCGTATCGAGGAGAGTCGTATCGTAGTAGAGGCTGACGTCAAAGAGGTCAGCGTTATCAGCGTTCGCTGCGATAACCACATAGAGCTTGTTGCCGGCAATGCCGGAATACTTCGCCGTGCAGTAAGCGCAGGCAGCATTAGCACCTCCACCGTTCAGGCGATAGGCGTAGAGGGTCTGCGTATACTGGAAGAGCTCGCGCAGAGGCAGCAAAGCGTCGTCGGTGTACGCATGACCGAAAATCTTGAGGCTGTTCTTCTGGAAGTCGCCGCTTGTCACGGTAAAGACCGTACTGTCGGGACCCCAGTCCAGCATAAGAGGCATAGCCGCGTAACCTCTGTCGGAGAGAGTAGCGGACGCCTTAGCCACGCTGGAAAAGTTGATATACGTGCCGGGGAGTACCTTATTCTGTACTGCCCAGATTCCACCGCCAAGGGCCATATTATTTCACCTTGCCTTTCATAAAGTTTTCGATAGCGGTATCAACCTCTTCGAGGGTATACCACTTACCGCCTTCCAAAAGTGCGCCCAGAAGGTCGCGGCGCTTAGCGTAGCGCTGAGACCTCAAAAGCTGCTCTTTGGAGTGAGTAGGAGCGGCGGGCTTTGCCGCCGCAGTAGCTTTCGCCATATCAGTTTCCTCCTTGTTCAATTTTCAGAGTTCCCATCTTGACCTCCTCAGCCGTCTTATACGTGAAGTGGTTATAGGAGACAAGGAAGTGAAGCACTCCGTCCGTCACCTGAAAACTTATATCCGTACCGCGCAGCTTATCGCCACCGGGCAGGTCAATCACTTCAAGCACCTCGGTGAGGGTATCTGCTACGCCGTAGCAGTCCTCACGCCCGGCCTTCGGAAAGTAGAGAACATCGAAACGAGGAAGACGTTTCTTGCGCTGGGCCGGGTAGTCCGTGACCTCGGCGTTAACCAAAAGCACAATAAAAGCAGGTTGCCGAAGCCCCTGCTTTACTGCGTTTGATTCGATATGACTACCGGGAAAAGCGGACCGCAGGGCCAGCGTGATTCCGTCTAAGATAATGTTTGTACTAATTTCCGCCATTGCAGACCTCCTTCAGCTTTCGGAGCACCATCTTCTCAAGCACAGACGGGGCGATTCGTTTCAGCTTTTCCTCGGAGATAGTCAGCATGTACCGGCCCTCGACCCAGCCGCCGTTTACGGTACGGTGACCGAACTCGACATACGAGGCGTACTCGACCGGATTTATGATTTCGACCATATATATATTCCCGGACTTTGTGACGGTCAGGGACTGCGCGTACTCGCGCCCGGCTTTGCCGTTCTTAGCGCCCCAGCCTCGGCGGAGAGTACCGCCTTTCTTGCCAGAGCCTTTCGGGTATTTGCCGACCGGGGTAGCCGGAATAACGAGAGCCAGAAGTCTTGCGGCAAGCTCTTTGCTGCAAGCCACGCAGAGGTCGTCTATCTCAGAGTCGCTCAGCTTTTCAAAACCTTTCGCGAACTCCCTGAACTGAGAGAAGTCGCAGCGTCCCCAGCGGGACATTAGGCGTACTCCTTGAATGGGACGAGCGGTATCTCCTGATGACAGCTATAGACCGCAGGCTCGCCGGACCTCGCATAAGCGGTAGTCCGGCCCTCCTGCGTTACGACTATCTTAGAGCCGGCCGGGATTTCCACGGTCTTCGAGATAAAGAGCTTGACCGACTGCTGAATCAGCGGCGCGCTGTCCTGCTCGGTCGTGCTTGAGATACTTGAGAAGGACAAACGGCAGGGCTCCCCGTGGAGCTTCTGGACCTCCGTGGGCTCGTCCCGGCCGTTTGCCTTATTTACCGCTGTCTCGAGGACATAAACGTCACAGAGGCCGTCCCAGAGCCTCCGTAGAGCATCCTGATAGCTTTTCACCATACCAACCTCCTAAACGCTGCGATAAGCTCCGCGTCGGGGTTTACCATCTTCACGAGCATTGCGTCAAACTGGTCCTCGAAAGACCCGGTATCTGCAATCGCAAAGGTGACGGAGGTATCGCCCTCAGAAATGCTCTTAGCCGGCGCGTCGAAGTCGTAGACCCCAGAGAGAGCGCCGGAAGCCTTCTTGTCTGTGAGGAACATGCCCGCAGCCATATCCGCCCAGATATAGAAAAGACCCTCCGGCACTTCGAGCTGATTCGTTCGCGCCTTTAGGGTCGTCTCGGCTTTCTTAATGTTGTAATCAAGCACCGCGCTGTCGGTCTCGGTCACGGTATAGCCGAGAGCCGACAGTCGGGCGGTTACTGCCGCGAGTATCTCCATGCTGTTCCTCCTTAGGCGATTTCGTACCAGCCCTTAGTCTTCGGATTGTCGCCTTCGCCGGGAGTAACCGCAACATAGCCGTTGCCGACCTTCGCATAGTAGGTCTTAGAGGCAGAAGCAGTCGTGTCAGTGGAGACTGTCGCGGTGCCCTTGAAAATCTTGACGTCCTTCGTCTCGTCGGTGAGGGCAGCCAGATAGTACTTACGGGAGTAAATGCTGTTCTCACGGGTGTTCGGGTCGCGCTCCTGCTCAACCTCAGTACCCTTCTTATTGAAGAGGGTAACCGCTTCCTTCGTCGCCATGTAGACGGAGCCGCTGACGGCGTCCTTCTTCGTATAGATGTTCACGCCGGCGACGGTGCCGATATAGCCGTTCTTCGCAAAAGCCTCAACATACTGCAGAGTGTCCTTGAGTTCCTTACGGAGCTCAGCCACATCCGCAGGAGAGACAAAGGCGAAGATAGTCACGCCCTCAAGGTCCTCGAGAGCGAGAACGGACTGAGCGTCGGCAAAAGCGTCGAAGTTCAGCTTAGTCACAACGACAACCTGAGTCGCCTTTGCGAACTCGCCGTAAATATCGGCGTTGACAGTGTTGAACATGTCGGTACCCATGTGCTTAGTGCCGACAGGGACGAGCTGCGGGTCGGCCATAGCCTGCTCATCGTAGTACTTGAATCTGTTCTGAGCAAGCTGAATGCGGTACTCGCGAGGAGTGAAGCCGACCTCAATGCTCTTAGAGTTGCCCGCACCCATAGCCAGCTTCTCAGTGCCGTCAGTAGCCTTGTAGACGTTAATCTTACGAAGCATGCCGGCCGTGCCCTCAAGGGCGTTGTCCACAGTGCAGAAGGTCTGCAAATCGAGATGGGACTTGTACTGGTCCTCAATCTCGTTGGACAGATAAAAATTGTCGTAAACGGTATTAGCCATTATTTCGTTCCTCCATCATAAAGTTTTTTGTACTCTTCAGGGTGTTTCTGAGAGAAGTTAAATCTCTCAGTGGGAGAGAGCTTTCTGAAGTTTTCCAGCGTCAACTTGCCGTCAGGCACCGGGTCTCCGCTCTCACCGGGCTTAAAGCCCTCAAAATTGTTCTGCTCTTTGGTCTCGAACATAAAACCGCTGTCGGGCGCGGCAGCCAGCTTCTTAATCTGGTCAGCCAGACCCTTGACGGCACCGTCCGCGCCGAGCTCAGCCTTATCAAGGTCGAGCAGCGCCTTCACGGCCTTTACGTTCTTCGCTTTGGCAGCAGACAGAGCCAGCTCAACGGCGGTATCGATTTTGAGGCGCTTGATTTCCGCCTCATGGGCCTTCGTCGCTGCGGTGTTCTCAGTCTGGAGAGTAGCGATTTGTGTCTTGAGCGCCTCGACGTCGCCGGTAGAGGCCTTGAGGGTCTCAAGTTGCTTGTCGCGCTCCTTGACGGTATCGGCGAGAGCTTTCTTCTCGGTGTTCAGAGTGTTGAAGTCTGCGCGCGCCACGAAGTTCTTGCCGATTTCCTCAGAGACCTTTTTATCAATCTCTTCGGAGTACGCTTCTCCCAAAATAGTTTTCAGCCAGTCCAACATTTTGTCCTCCTGTCTCCCGCTGTCCTTTTTATCCGGCCAGTCCCGGTATTGCGGGTACGCTATTTGTTGTCCGCCGCGTAAGGCGGTAATTTTTGTATGAAAAAAGCGCCTCCTGCTAAAAAGCAGGGACGCTCTAATCAACTATTGCTTCTGTGGGGCTCCACGGCCTCCCGTATCGCGTTTTAACTGAGGGGCCCTTAGATTTACCCTCTGAAAAAATCGGGCTCATTTATGGGCTTTCTGGATTGCTTTAATCTCAGACTCGTAGACTTCGATAAGCTCGTCGCCGTTCTGAATCAGGATAGAATCCTCTTGACGCTCATCTTCGCCGGCATCTTCCGCGTCCAAGCAGTCAATCCACTTGCCGCGTACGGTCTTACCGGTTGTACAAGTAACGACCACGCTCTGGTCGAGTAGCGAGATATATTTCTCAATCATTTTGCTGCTCCTTTCTGCGGTCTTGCCGGAACAATGTGCCAGCCCTTACGCTTAGAATAATGAATAATACCGGTATTTGTAGGAACTTCCTTACCGGTGTACTTGCTTCTATAAATACCGATAGTCTCAGTATGGGTAAATCGCTCTTTGTGATTCCAGTCGCCGGCGTTCGTTTTAAGGAACTGGCCTTTACCGGAATACCGGTCATAGAGCATTTGCGGGTCAACAGTAAGCTCGCCTCGAGTGGGGTCGAAGTTCTGCCCGCCGCGAATATGCTTAGACTGGTTGCCTGAGTGCATTGAGGTCGAATAACCTTTAAGCTCTTCTAAAACGGCATTCTTAAATATATTATACCGTGTTTTTTCCGGTTGTACAACGTATTTTTCTTTCCAGTCTGTAAACTTCATATCGCGGGGGACGTTATAGCCTTTACCTTCGCCGTCTCTCGCAAAGCGGTCTCCGAGCCCCTGCATATCCTCGTAGTAAGGGGCTGTCGTGCCACGGCACCACGGATGAAAAGGCGGTGCGGTAACGCCGACTTGATACTCACTCATAGGATAGACCTTGCCGTCGAGCTGCGCGCAAAGGCCGCAAGTCTCGTTGTCAAGGGTTTCCACAATAACGTACTTCTCGACGCCGAGGTCTTTGAAGCAGTCCTTGCGGGCCTCGTTCGCGAAGGCGGCGCTCTCGGTCATAACCAAACGCCCGGCCTGCGACTTAGAGACCTGAAAACGGTCGGAGATAGCCTTGATGGCTTTATCCGGAGCCGCGCCTCGCATTATCATCTGGGTAAGCTGCGTGTTGACGCTGTTGACGAGTGCCTGCTTGTTCGCCCAGATTCTATCGCTGAAGGTCTGGCTGTCTAAGGTCCACGGCCGTGAGAGTACTTTGCTGATAGCTTCACTGGTCAGCCCGTGAAGCGTCCAGCCGACCCCTATGCCCTTTTGGAGCTCAAAGGCGGTATGATAATAGCCTCGCCGGTAAACCTCGCTCAGGGACGAATTAAGAGCCTCTGTCTGCGCCCCGTGTAAGACCTCGGCCTGCTCCTGTAGCTGGAGTTTCAAGCTATCAAGCCTTGACACGTGGACGCGGGCAGAAGCATTCTTAAGCTGCTTGAGCCACGCCTGAGAGACGGCGTTCTCTTGACCGTGTTTTATATACTCTTCAACGGTCCACCGGAACTCGTCAAGCTCCTGCGTGGTAAGCAGCTTATTCGCCTCGGCGAGCGTTATGCCGTTTTCGGCCGCAAACCGCTGATACCATCTCGCGATTTGCGATTCTATATCCTGAATAGCGGTCGCATATTGCCGCTCGAGGTTTTTAACGTAGTCGTACCCCTTATCAAGCAGGGACTCCTCAAGAATCCGCATTCGGTTGGCCCAGTACTTATCATTCCTCATTTACCGGGTCACCGCCTTCGGGGTTACGCAAAGCCTGCGCCTGCTCAAAAGCCGCGCGGTAGGGGTCGGTTTCCTCTTTCTGCTTTTCGAGCCGTTCAAGCTCGGCAGCAGGGTCGTCGACCCACGGGTGCATAGCGACGATGGTCTCGTCGGAGATAATGCCGACGGACTTAGAGCAGTTATCGATAGCCTCGGACTCGTTGATAAGAATATCGCGGTTAAAGATAACCGTAATGTCTTCGCTCTCATACGAGCCTTTGCCGGTGTTAGCGAGATAGGTGTTCACAAACCAGAGAATCTCTTCAAAAGAGGCTTGCAGCTCGGTCTCCATCGCGTTCGCGTCGAGGTCGATGTCGCAGTACATGCTTTGAATGTTCATCTGGTTAGGCGTACCGGAGAGGCGGTCGTCCTTCGCGTCGTAGCTGCGGAGGTTTTCAATGAGCGCCTTTTTCAGAAGCTCGAGGACGGTCTTATAGTTCTCAGAGTTTACCGAGATTTCAAGGCTGTCCACGCCGCCGTCAGTACCCTCGACCGTGCGGACCTTGATAGCTCCGTAGGTCGTCAGGTTACGCCGGAACTCCCCGAGGTCCTGTCCATCGTAGTTCTTGAGGACAAGGACAGTATTACGGACGTCTTCCTCCATGTTGTTCACGAAGTCGGATTGCAGGAGGTTGATAGCGTCCTGCAAGGAGCGACCGCGGCGAATGAGAGGGACTTCCTTCGGGTTGTACTTGATAGGGATAAGGGGGAAGCGCTCCCAGTTCAGAGGTTGCTCATTGCCCTTGCTATCCTTCACCTTAACGTAGGCCTGCTTCTCAGTGTCCGGCGTGAGTACGCCGTTCTCGAAGATGTAGGTCGTGACGCCTTCCAGCGTGAAGAGGTCGACCTTCTTAACGATTTTCTTCTCGGTACCGTAGTAGACCTCGACCGGATAAAGGCGAAGAGCGGAGTCAAGCTCGGTATGAGCTGCGTCCGCCCAGAACGGCATAATCTCGTAGCCGGGGAATACCCGGAATGCGAGCTCGCCGTTTTTATTGTAGTAGGGATAAAGCCACGAGATACCCGCATTGAGGCACTCGACTCCCGCGCTCTTGAGAGTACGCATAAATCTCATGCCGAGTACCTTTTTGACCTCGGCTGCGTAATCGTCATTCTCACAGGAGAAGGAAATAGGCTGACCGAGAAGGTAGTTCGCCTTCTGGTCAACGTGTTTCGCATACTGGTTATCCACAATACGGTTGTTCGGGAGATTCTCAATCACAATCAGCTTACCGTCAGGGCCGATAGCCGTGCGCTGGCGTTTGAGAATGTCATGGTCTCCGGTATAGTACCGGTCGCCGTCAATCATCTCGCGTCGCTCGGGAGAGGTCTCCCAGTCGGTAAGCTCTCTCGCGTAGAACTCAAGCTCGGTCATAGGCCTACCGGCGCGGAGGCGCAAACTGAAAAACTCCTGCTCGATAGGCTTCTTGAATAAGGGCATTTATCGCACCTCCTTAAAAACTGAATCTCGACGGCTGGAACGCGGCGCGGACGAAATATCTCGTATCGTCCATAGCGTGGTCGTCGGTTTTTAGCGGCCGGTCTTCGGCGGCTTTTTCGTCCCACCGATATAAACCAAACTCTCTTATACAGTCCGTGCAGCAGTCGCAAAAGAAAATGTCGCCGGCGTTCAGCCGGGTAGCAACATCGCGAATACCGTCAAGGACTCGGTTGCTTGCCTGCTCGACCATGAAGCGGTCGTGCCGGCGTATGACCTCGATAAACGAGGCGGCGGAAGGGTCAACGATGATTTTCCGAATCGAGAGGTCTCCCGCAAGCTCTTCAATAGCTGTGTAATGCTCCTCGTCCGTTCGCTGATACCGTTCCTTGCGCCCGTCGTAGTAATACTCTCGGACGCGGTACCATTTTCCCTCGCAGAGCCCCCAGAGCCCGGCCGAAGTCGGGTTTAAGGTACCGTAGTCGCAAGAGATAAGGTATTCCTCGTAATCGCGAGGTACGGAAGGGACTACATGATAGTCTTTATTAAACATTGTATATATCAAACCCTCTGCGACGGTCCAGAGGCCGCGGATATACCGGTCGTAGAACACGCCGGAGTACATACCCTCGTATCGGGCTTTGATTTTCTCGTCAAGGCTGAGGTTGTCGTCCATCGTAAAATGCAGGTAGAGCATATTGCGCTCCGCCGCTTTACGAATCCACTCTTTATAAAACCAGTGACCCGGGGACTCGGGGTTGCAGTTAAACCAGAACTTAGACCCGGAGACCGAACAACGCGCCATAGCCTGCTCTACGAAGGAGCGGGGCATAAGCGCGACCTCGTCAAAGAGGACTCCTGCCAGAGTAATGCCCTGAATAAGGGTGTAACTGGATTCGTCCCGGCCTCCGAAGAGGTAGTAGGTATTAGAGCGATTGCCGATAGTGACGACCATTTTATTCTCGCTGCGGCGTTCAGTAACCTCGAACATACCCTCAAGCCATGTGGGAATATGTACGATAACATTACGCCGGAGCGCTTCAATCGTGCGGCCGCAGATAGCGAAGTTCTGTTTATCGAAACTCGCCATGCTCCACATGATAAAGCCGATAGCCATTGAGACCGTCTTGCCGGAACGGATTGACCCGTCGCAAATAAGCCCGTCTCTATTCTGGTGCTCCGGTTTCGTCCACCAGAAGAGGGTCGCGTTCTGCCGAGGACTGAAGCTCTGGTATTGCACTCAGGTCAACCTCCTTTCCAGCAGCACGAATCGCCTCAAAGAAGTTGGTCTCCTTCGCGCCAGACGACTTAATTGCCTCGTTAGCTGTATATTTGTCAATGACGATACCCATAGCAGTAGCAAGCTGATTGACCGTCGCGGCAGCGAGCTTGTCTTCGTCGCCCATTGCCGTAAGCAGCTTGTCAATCAGTCCGCAAACGTCATTTTTCTTAGAATCCATAAAGGCCAGAATGCTTGCCGTATTCTCAGCCTTTTTTTGCGCGACCTTTTGCGTTAGCGTTGTGTCGCTTTTCAAAACACGCTGAATCGTAGTCGTAGAGACGCCGTATTTCGCGGCCAATGCCCGAATGCTCGAGCCGTTCACCGATTCAGCTATAATCTTTTTCCGTTGCTTATCGGTCAGCTTAGCCACGTTCGTCCCTCCCTCGTTAGTTGTCGCTAACCTCCATTCATAATAATAGACGGAGCACTGCACCGGAGGCCCGCGCAGTGCTCCGCCCGCGATACCGGAAGTCCCGATAACACAGAAAAAGCCGAACTCTTCATCCGACTTTTTCATCATATATTATATCGCATGTTCGGCGTGAATTAACGCGCTTTCGGTAAAAATTGTGAGAGCTTTTTTATGAAGAGTCATAGTCCAGCGGAAAGTGATGTCAAGCCGTACCGCGATTTCCTCCCACTTGAGGTACTTAAGATACCTCATCTCTAACAGAGCGTTAAGGGTCGGGTCGGCAACTGCCTGATTGATAGCTCTGCCGATTTCCAGCTCGATGGCTGCAAGCTCGTAGATTTCCGCTTTGATTTCCGACTGCAAGTCGACGATAGCGCAAGCTGCGTCCTCGACCTTCTTCGACGGGGTAGAAGAGAACGAGGCGACCGGCTTAATCTCGGCCGTGATAGACTCAGCTCTGCGAATCCACTCGTCGATACGTTCCTCCTTAACCTTTATTCTTTCTCTGGACCTATATCCTCTGTTGAGGAAGTCCTTCGCTTCCTGTATTGTCATTTTGATACCTCCTTGATTCTGGCTTTCAAAGCCTCGAGGCAAGCGTTCTGCCTTACCTCCTTCGGCGCGAGTATGTCGTCTAAGACGCGGTAGTCATAGGTGTCCTTCATCAGGATATGGTGAATCAGGACCGTTTTCTTTTGCCCCGGACGGTGCAAGCGCTTATTCGCCTGCTGGTAAAGCTCAAGACTAGTAGGAAGGCCGTACCATATCGCGATATGGCCTCCCGCTTGTAGGTTCAGACCATGACCCGCGCTCGCAGGGTGAGCAAGCATAATCGGAATCTTGCCCTCGTTCCAGCGAACGACCGCACCGTCGTCTTTAATGTCTACCGCTTCCGGGTACCGCTCCATAATTCTGTCGCGCTCATGCCGAAAGGCGTAGAACACCAGAACGGGTTGACCGTTTGCTTCTTCGATAAGCTGGTCTAATGCCTCGAGCTTGCAGTCATGCAGGACCTTGACATTGCCGTTCTCGTCGTAAGCCGCACCTCCCGCAGCCTGCAAGAGCTTATTCGTCAAGACCGCAGCGGTCGGCGCGTCGATGTCGCCGTCGGCGAACGGAAGAAGAGTGTCCCGCTCAAGAGTCTTATAAAGCTCCATCGCCTCCGGGGTAAGCTCAAACTCACGACGGAGAAAAAGCCGGTCCGGTAGCTGTAAGTAGTCCGCCGCGTTCATACTGATACAGAGCTTACCGATTTTCTCATAAATAAGGTCCTCCGCGCCGTCTTTCGGTTTCCATGAGAAAATGGTCGTGGCGTTCCGCTTATCCGGGACGAAGTAAGTATCGCGGTACCCCGTCAGAGTTTTGCCGAGAGCCTTACCCTCGTCAAGCAGGTACATCTCCGGCCAAAGGTCAAGCAGTCCGTTCGGCGACGGCGTGCCGGTAAGACCGACAATCCGCTTGATGTACTTCCGCACCTTTTTCAAAGCCCGGAAGCGCTGCGCCTTACTGGACTTAAAGCTCGAGAGCTCGTCGATGATAACCATATCGAAAGGCCACTTGCTTTTGAAGTAGTCCACAAGCCAGACGACATTCTCGCGGTTGACGATATAAATATCCGCCTCCCGCTCGCAAGCTGCGATACGCTCGGCCTTCGACCCGAGAATCAGCGAGAGTTTCAGGTGTTTCAGGTGGTCCCACTTCTTGACCTCAGGCGGCCACGTCTCTTTTGCCGGTTTCAGCGGAGCGATAACAAGGACCTTGCTCACGGCAAAGTAGTCGTTCAGAAGCTTGTCCGCTGCGCTCAGGCTTGTTACTGTTTTCCCCATACCCATGTCCAGCAGGAGCCCCGCCTCGGGGTTGTCGAGAATGAACTTCTCCGCGAAGTCCTGATAATAGTAAGGTTTATATTCCATCGGCTTTTAGCCTCGCTTTCAAATCCTCCATATCGGAGATACGCCAAACGGTACAGCCGAGCCCCTCTAATGTCGAGATGACCTTTTTCTGCCTGATACTCAAACCGTCCCTCAGCCCCGGCCGCTTGACCTCTATAAAAATTATTCGTCCCCCCGGCAATATCGCAATTCGGTCAGGCACCCCCGGAGCTCCCGGGGACACCCACTTGTACGCTTTACCGCCGAGGGACTTGATATACTCACAGAGCTTTCGCTCAAAAGTGCTTTCATACATAAAATCCCTCCTTCAGGTAGTCGAGTAGCGCGTGTAACAAAGATTCCCTATATATACATGTAATGCGAGGGGGCGACGGGATTGCGTCGAGTGTCCCTTTACTTTTTCAAAAAATGTTTTTAAGATTTTTCGACTACCAGTACTACCAAGTAGCCAAAAGCATTGATATATAAGGCTTTTTCGAGGTAGCAGAGTAGGTAGCACTTTGTTGCAAGTAGTTCTCAAAGTGCTACCTTTGTTGCAAGTGCGCTTGTACGACCTACCCTCTAACGAAAAAAGTTGGCCTTTCAAGTGCTACCTTTGCTACCTCAGACCTCTTTCACGAAGCCCCTCTGCCTGCCGTAAATTGCTCCGCAGTTGACGGAGGTGGACAACCGCCAGCCCGGAATCATGCGCAGGAGCCCGATAATCTCACGGGCCTGCGTCTGCGAGTAGCTCTTCGGGTCGCCCTTGAAAAGCTCCTGCCAGACCTCAAGCGCGCAGACCTTCGTTCTCGGTACGGTACCGTTACGCTCCTCGCCGAAGCCGCCGCTCCAGAACATGAGCCGCTTTTCGAGGTCCCAATCGTCCCAGCCCTCGGGCAGCAGGACTTCAAGGAAGTTCTCGATAAGACCGAGCTTGCCGTTCGCCTCGGTGTGGTCAGCCTGCACCTTGCGGGCCATTTCTTCGACCGCGCCGTCAAGGTACCAAGTCTCGCCGGCCTCGTAGTAGGTCACAGCCTCGGCCCATATCTGGTCCACGATAGAAGCGGTCAGCTTGTCCCCGAGAGTCTTACCTGCGTCGGTAACGACGACCGGCCAGAAACGGCGGGCGCCGGTAGGGTCTCTCAGGAACTCCTCGTCATTCGTGGTGCCGAAGAAGGCGCATTGTCTCGGGTGGCATTGTGTGCGGCGAGCGTATGCCGCGCGGTAGTTGTCCTCCTGTTTGGAGACGAACTGCTTAATCTGCTCGACCTCAGCCTTACGGGTCGCGGCCATTTCAGAGAGCTCGATTATCCAAAAGCCTTGAAGCTGCTCGTAAGCGTCCTTACCGGACATGGTATAGAGCGAGTCTGAAAACCACTCCTTACCGAGCTTCTTCAAGGTCGTGCTCTTGCGGCAGCCCTGAGGACCGATAAGGACGAGCATGTGGTCGTGCTTGCAGCCGGGAGATAAGATTCTCGCAGCTGCGCCGATAAGCGCCTTACGGGTTACCGTTCTCGTGTACCGGGAGTC